>OLQH01000106.1_pt1 | contig 99145 bp, 66 predicted proteins | sample 1672671 | NCBI WGS metagenome assembly OLQH01 (sample SAMEA3136712, study PRJEB25190) | human gut metagenome | reverse complement strand
TCCGCAACTGCGCGCCTTACGCGGCAAACTGCGTTTGCCCTCCGATGCTTGCAAAGCCATATCTTTATAATATTTTAGATTAATGTTCACAATACAGTGTCTTTTAGTGAACATCGGTAGGTATCATCATACCTGTAGGGTGGGGCGATACAAAGTGCCTTGTTTTGATTAACCTATAATGTCAATTGTGGCTATACTTTTAAATAAAAGTGTATATTATATAAACTATAGATGTCAACAACTACCTTAGTTGTGATATATTGCGCGCTTGCGTGTCTCGTTAGGTGAGTTGTCAAATCACGCAAAGTGTGAACATACTAAAAAATTTTGTAATAATCATTTTTAATAATAAATTTTCCGCAACTGCGCGCCTTACGCGGCAAACTGCGTTTGCCCTCCGATGCTTGCAAAACCATATCTTTATATTATTTTTAGATTAATATTCACAATACAGTGTCTTTTAGTGAACATTGATAGGTATTATCACACCTGTAGGGTGGTGGCGATACAAAGTGATTTTTATTACACACTAAAAAAAGTGTGGTCACAGCCCTTCCGAAGCTTGCTAACCACATTTTTTATTATATTTTAATATTTTTTTTACGATATATAACCTTAACATTTCCGTTCAATTTATTGTGGCCTATCAATATAAAATTTCTTAGTAATTTATATGCCGCTGAGAGTGAAAGACGGCGGCAAATAGATACTATGAATTCTATTGAATCTAAAAATAATATATTGAATTATAATACGATATAAAAAAGTTAAAGTATAATCTGACAGCCCGGCGTCAAGCGCCTTAAGTTTTCTCCGAGGGTTTGTTTTAGTAGTTTATATGAAGCGCTTCCCGTGCAATGACATGTATAACGTATAGTTTCGCTTTCTCTGAGATGGTTAGCCGCTTTTTGTACAAAGTCGGGCGGCTCGCTCTGACCGCTTCCCGGTATGGACATATGAAAGCCTGATATAGTGAAATCCGGAGCGGTACCCATGATTTCCTGTGCTTTTTTTTCAATATTAATTATTCCGTTATGTGCGCAGCCTCCGACAAGTATATACCTATTGTCTGATTTTATTATCAGATTCTGTTCGTGCTCAAAGTTGTCGTTGACAAGCCCGTGCTCTGTCATTTTCCAAAGTACATTGTTTGAATTGGGGCATAGTTCTTTACTTTTCACGCTTGAAAATAAAGTTAGATTGCTGCTGATTTGGGTTATTCCCGGTGCTGTTAATATAAGTCTGTCATTTGTTTTTAGTTTTTTGTCAAGCCCTGTATATCGCGCTTTCCCCTGTGAGGTAGAATAATAATCTCCGAAAGCGTTTTCCCTAATATATATTTTTCCATTTTTGTTCTTGTCTAAAAATGTTGAAAGCCCTCCACCGTGGTCATAGTGCCCGTGGGATATAACAGCAGTGTCCACAGTATTTAAATCTATTCCAAGGAATTCAGCATTTTCCCAAAATAGTTCATTCGGTCCCATGTCAAACAGAATTTTATTTTCAGGCGTCTCAATATATAAACTCAATCCATGGGCTGAAGGAAGGTTTTCGTTTTTAGTGTCTTCAACCAAGACGGTAATTTTTATTTGTTCAATATTTTTGTCTTTAAACTGCATAGTCAACACTCCGTTCAGCTAGATATTTAAAATCTCAGCTGTTCAAAATTCTTATCTTCGTAGGCGCTCAAATATTTAAAAATGCTTTTTACGTCGGTCATTATATCATGTTTACGGCAAACATTTAAAAATATGTCGGTGAGTTTTTGGTTGTTGGGGCTAGTGACTATGTACGAGTCACCAAAGTCTCTTATATATCGCTCTTTTAATCCCGGGAAATGTTTGTCCAATTTTTGATAAAAATATTCTCTGCTGCCGTCACGCAGGGTCATACCAAAACCGTAGCAGATTATACCTTTTACCCCGGCTCGTACACAGTAATCCAAAATGCAGATCAGATTTTCTTCACTGTCGTTTATATATGGAAGAATAGGGCAAAGCCACACAATGGTGGGTATATTTGCGTCGTGCATTGCTTCTAGTGTCTTAAACCTCTCATATGTTGATGATGTATTTGGTTCGAGTATTTTACACAGTTTCTCATCAAAGGTTGTCAGGGTCATTTGAACGACGCATTTAGAGTTTTTATTTATATTCTTCAAAATATCTAAATCTCTTAAAATTAAAGAAGATTTTGTAAGTATTGTGAGTCCGAAATTCATTTCATCTATAATTTCAATACACTTTCTGGTATAGCGCAGCTCTTTCTCTATAGGAATATATGGGTCTGTCATAGACCCGGTTCCAATCATACATTTTTGCCGCTTTTTTATTAGAGCGTTTCTTAAAAGCTCAGGGGCGTTTTCCTTAACTTCAATATCTTCAAAACTGTGGCTCATGTTATAGCATATACTGCGGGAATCGCAGTATATACAGCCGTGGCTGCAGCCCCTATAGATATTAATCCCGTTTTTGGAAGACAGAATGGATTTAGCTTTAACAAAGTGCATGATTTTCACCTCCAAAGCTGATGATATTAAACAGTATTTTAACACAGCCGCATGTTTTATTCAATAGCGAAAATTTTGCTGTAAAAAATATTATATGTGAGTTTACGAAATTTGTCATAATGTCTGCACTTTACAAAGTTTTACAGCATATTATTAAATGCGCCCGATAATTTAAAAAGTAGGTGATTATATTGGCAATTGTTAATAATCAGAGTGAACTGCAGGCTGCAATAGCTGCACATGACAGTTTCATACAAGTGGATACTGATATAACTCTGACAGCACGGCTGGTAATCAGATATGCTGTTGTTATAAGCAGTATTGATTCAGCCAATGTTCGTACTATTTTCAAGGGTGAATCTTTCTTTGGAAATATGTTCAGTATTACAAACTGCGGTGCTTTAACTCTCCGAAATATTATACTTGATGGAAATGCAGGGAAACATCCAAACGATAACAGCACAAACAGGTCTGCCGTATTATTAGCCGGCGGAACACTGACCCTGGAGACAGGCGCGGTTATTCAAAATAATAACGCTTATACTGAGGGCGGAGCTGTATATATGTCAGGAAACGCAAACTACGCCAACGCTTTGGTGATGCGGGATAATGCCAAGGTGACCGGATGTTATTCCAAAACCACTGGCGGCGGGATTATGGCGGCGCTGAGAAATAACAGCGACAGCGTTTTTATTACAGGACGGTCGGTCATAAGCAATAACGGAGCTTCTTCAGGGGCAGGATTATATTTCCGCTCATATTTGGAGGGGGTAAATGGAAACCTTACTTTGGGTGATAACGTTCAGTTCATCGGAAATCAAGCGGAAGGAGATGGCGGAGGGGTTTACTGTTCTAATTTTATAAATGGAAATACAGTGCCATTAACTCTGACAATAAATAACGAGGTGAAATTTACAAATAATACGGCCGGCGGGTATGGCGGCGGATTTTATTATATGGGCACCTTTAATGGCGACTCGGTCAGTTTGTCAGGCGGAGCAGAATTCGCGCAGAATTCGGCTGTTAAGGCTGGGGGAGGAGTATATATGATATTCCAGGACGAAAGCTCGGCTGATGCGGAGATTTTAGATATTACGCTAAAGGACAACAGTGCCGGAAGCGGCGGCGGTCTTTATTTACAGACTCAGAACGGAGGAAATATAAATTTAACAGGGACGCAAATTGATTTTAATACTTCCACCAATATGTCAAACGGACACGGCGGAGGAGTTTATATTATAAATAACAGTACCGACAAAATTCTGACTGAAAAAATAAACAATGTAAATTTTGAAAATAATTCCTCCGCATATCAGGGCGGAGCTATATATATTAATGACAAAGCAAAGTCGGATTTAACTTTCAGTGAAAATACAATAAATGAGAATACAGCAGGTTCCGCAGGCGGAGGAATAAGCATTGCCGGAGACGGCGGGAAAATAAGCTTTAATAATAATACTATCAGCAATAACAGTGCGGCCGTCAGCGGAGGCGGAGCAATCTGCACTAATAGCGGCACAACGCCCATGGTTCTAAACTTTATTGGAGATACGGTGATTGATAATAAATCAGGCAGTGAAGGCGGAGGACTGCGTTTATCCGGCGGTTCAGGAGAGCTAAACGCTGTTATTCAGGACGCGGATATATCTGGCAATATTGCTGATAATGTCGGGGGTGGCGTTTGGGCCGCAGGAACCAACAGCAGTTTGACGGTCAATGGAACAACAAGCATATATGGCAACGAGACAATCAATGGCAATGGAGGAGGAATATACTTTAATATTCCGGCAGGAACGCTAAATTTGTGTGAGAGTGCAAAAGTGAATCGGAATTCTGCTGTTGGCGGAAATGGATTAATAAATAACGGTGGCGGTGGTGTGTATCTCGCATATGGTACAATGAATCTATCAGACTCTGTTGAGGTCAGAGATAATAAAGCTCACAGAAACGGCGGAGGAATAAATGCTAGGGACGGCGCCGTTATAAATATGCAGGGAGGAACCATAGACGGTAATGTTTCGGGTCAATTCGGAGGGGGAGTATATTTAAAAAACTCTTCGGTATTTAATTTCAAAAACGGCAGTATAAATGGAAATAAGGCAAATGCAGGAGGAGGTATATACAATGAAAGCAATTCTGTTGTATATTTAAGCGAGAGCGTCTCTTTAGGTGATGAAGATCCAAATTCTGCCGCAACAGCTCCGGGTATTTACAATTCCGCAGAACTCAACATTATGGGAACAAGAAATATTGAAAACGGAGTGTATATTGGATCTGATGTTTCATCAGTTCCAATTCTGAACAGCACGATTCTGCCCGACTCCAAGATACAGTTAAACAACTCGCCTTATCTTACGCCAAACGATGAGGGGAATTCTATAGCGGCGGCGGTGGCGTCAGAAGATTCATACCCGGTTTTGTCACAGCAAGACGCTGACGCGTTTATAAAGCCGCCTGATAGTTTCGATGACTGGAAAGTTCGGCTGAGCAGTGATAAAACTCAAATAATTCTTGATCAGGCTGTTCACACGATAACCTATTTAAACACTCTTGGCGCATATAACCCAAATCCTGCAACCTTTACGGGGACTTCTCCTGATATAATTTTGCAGCCGCTTGACGGGCCTCCGGGATACCAATTTGTCGGATGGTTTACTGAGGAGTCGGGCGGAACTCAGGTAACCGTAATACCGTCAGGAACTTCTGAGGATATAACGCTGTATGCTCATTGGGCAATTATTATTCCTTGGCGTGTTTTAATATTTGAACCAAACGACGCGGGTGGTCCGCCTGCAGAAAATATACCGTCACCGATACAGATTCCTGACGCCAGTGAGGTTTGGATTCCTGATGATATGCCTGTTCGAACAGGATATACCTTCGTCGGCTGGAATATTTATGCTGACGGCAGCGGCGTTATGTACCAGCCCGGACAGTATTTAGGACCTTTGACAATGGATGTGGTTCTATATGCAATTTGGCAGCCGAATTCATCATCATGCTGTTGCTGCAAGTGCTGCTGCAAGAAGGAAAAAGTGCGTTAGTATGTAAGTGTTTGGAAACTGCCGCTTTAGCGGCAGTTTCCAATAAAGTTTTTAAAATAAATTTATATTGACAAATAATTTCCTCTCTGATATAATATACAGACCGTTAGTCTGTAAGTGGGGTGAAAAAATGTCAAGAAATAAATATCCGGAGGAGACCGTAAAATTAATATTAGATACAGCGGCAAAGCTTTTTGCTGAAAAGGGATATGATGAAACATCGCTTCAGGATATAATAGATAGAACAAATCTGTCCAAGGGCGCTATATACCATCATTTTTCCTCTAAAGAAGAAATATTTTTGAGAGTGTGTGACAGAGTCGGTCAGGAAAGTGAGAGAGTGCTGCGGAAAATAGTCTCTAGAGAAGACCTTTCAGGGGTCGAAAAGCTTAAGGAGATTTTTAGAGTCTCTTTGCTTTGTCCTAGTCAGAAGCGGATAATGGATATTGTGCCATACTTGCTTGATAATCCCAAGTTTTTATCAATTGAAATACAAAGTGTGTTTAACGAGGTTGCTCCATTATATATAAAACCAATCTTAGAGCAGGGAATAAAAGACGGTTCAATTAAGACAGAGCATCCAAACGAACTCGCAGAGGCTCTTTTAATATTGGCAAACGTTTGGCTTCATCCTCTTATAAAGCCCACAACTCCTGAGGAGGTTAAGGCAAGATGCGCTGTATACAATGAAATAACGTCAGGATATGGTTTTGAGATTCTTGATGAAGAGTTAATTGACACTTTAGTTGAATATAGTAAATCAATAAATAAAAAAGAAAAAGAATAAAATAAGCTGCCCAATATAGAGCAGTTTTATATAAAATTTATACAGACTGTTGGTCTGTTTGTAAAAGGAGAGAAATATGAAAAAACAGATTTTGTTTCAAAAGGATTTTACATTGGTGGTTATAGGGCAAATTATATCACTGTTTGGGAACGCTATACTGCGTTTTGCGCTGCCGCTGTATTTGCTGAGAGAAACCGGATCGCCGTCTTTGTTTGGCGCGGTCACGGCGTGTTCATTTATACCAATGATAATTTTCTCATTGTTTGGAGGAGTGCTGGCGGATCGGGTCAACAAGAGAAATATAATGGTGATTCTAGACTTTGGAACGGCGGCTATCATTGCAGTATTCTATTTGATACACGGTATACTGCCGATTGTGCCTATTATGATTGTATGCCTTATGCTGCTCTACAGTATATCCGGCGCATATCAGCCTGCCGTTCAGGCAAGTATTCCGGCACTGCTTGAAAATGAGCAGATTATGAGGGGAAATGCTGTTATAAACATGGTAAATACTCTGGCAAGTCTTTTGGGTCCTATAATCGGAGGTATCTTGTTCGGCGCCTGGGGGCTTGTTCCAATATTGCTGGTAAGTACAGCGTGTTTCCTTAGTTCGGCAGTAATGGAGATTTTTATACATATTCCGTTTAAAAAGAGAAAGTCAGAAAAAAGTATGGCGTCAATAGTTTTGGATGACTTAAAAGAAAGCGGCAGATATATCAAAAATGAAAAACCTGAGTTTGTACCGGTTATTGTTATTCTGGCGCTTTTTAATTTAATTTTCTCTTCCGTTATGATTGTAGGAATACCTATTATGGTTGTAAATATACTTCAAATGAGCGATATAAGTTTGGGTATAACTCAGGGGGCGCTTGGTCTTGGAGGTTTGGCAGGAGGGCTGCTCGGAGGAATTATCGGAGGAAGACTAAAACTTAAAAATGGTTATCTGTTGCTTGCCGGGTGTTCTGTTTCGGCTCTTGTTATGGGAATCGGACTGTTTTCATTTGTTCCGCCATTGGTCGGATACTGGCTTATCACCGGTATGAGTTTTGCGGCAATGGCGCTGTCGACAATGTTTACTATTCAAATGTGCTCTATGGTTCAGCAGCAGACGCCGTCCCATTTGATTGGAAAAATAATGGCGCTTATTATGGCGGTTGCTAATTGCGCTGCTCCTGCAGGTCAGGCGATGTATGGATTATTATTTGACGTATGTTCTATGGTTCCGTGGGCGATTATGCTGGGAGCGGCTGTTGTATCTATAGGAATATCTCTATATTCTAAAAAAGTGTTTTTTAAACTTGAGAGCGCAAACGGATAATATTAAGCAGAGTTGTAATAAAGTCAAATGAAATGGAATTAAATCCAAAATTATATAACAAAAATGACGCTGTATACATTTATGAAACAGCGTCATTTTTGTTTATAAATTAATAAAATATGCTATGCAAGTTATATCTTTTTGCGGCGTAACTCTGTAAACCCGCATGGAATAAGGTTTTCTAAAATTCCAACTCAACCCGCCGGGGGCTTTGGGGTTGGGTTTTCCAATAAGCGAATTTACTCAATTTAAATAATACAAATTGAGTAAAGCGTATGAGTATATACATTCATATACTGCTGCCGCAATAGTATTACTTTTATCTTATCTGCACATTCTATCTAAAAGTCACTATATACCAAATACTTATTTTATAAATAGTTTGATATAATTTTTTGGTGCTTTCTGTATGATATGACTGTAATGCAAATAAAATACATCTTCACCGGTTCTGTCAAAATTAGTTACAAGCCGATAAAACTAAAACAAGAGAATTTTAATCCGCGCTGTTACCGTTTAATACATTTATCAGAGTGGACTTTAATTTTTCTATATTTACTGGTTTAGAAAGGTGCCCGTTCATGCCTGCTCTCCGCGCCGCCCATATATCCTCTTCAAAGGCATTTGCCGTCATGGCGATTATGGGAATCCCGGAAGCGTCAGCCCTGTCTAACAGTCGGATAGCTTTTGTTGCGCTGTAACCATCCATCTTTGGCATTTGTATATCCATTAAAATTAAATCATAGTATCCAATTTCTGATTCAGATACTATTTTAACAGCTTCTTCTCCGTCTTTTGCCTCATCTGTTTGTATACCCATTTCATTAATTATTGTGCGTGCAATCTCGCGGTTAATTTCGTTATCCTCAACCAGCAGCACATGTTTGTCGGACAAATTTGTAATGTCTAATATGTTATTTGACTCTTCTGAAGTGTTATCTCCGCTTAGCTCATTCAACAAGTAACATAACTTTGAGCGATAGAACGGTTTGGAGATGAAAGACGTTACGCCTGACTTTTTTGCCTCATGTTCTATTTCCGACCAGTCATATGCGGTGAGAATGATTACAGGAATTTCAGAACCTATTTTCTGTCTTAACTGCCTGGTGGTTTCAATACCGTCCATATCAGGCATTTTCCAGTCAACGATTACAAGGCGGAATGGGTCTGATGTATCTTTTTCTCGGATTACGGTTTCCACCGCAGTCTTTCCCTCTGTTGTATATTCTGCTCTCAACCCTATTTCCTCTAAAAGTTCCGCCGCGTCTTTGCATGACTGTATGTCATCGTCAATTATCAAACAGCGTATTCCCTTCCATTCATGAGGAATTTCATCTTTTGGGGCGTCTTGAAGCTGCAGCGGAAATGTGACTGTGAAGACGGAACCTTTTCCGAGAGTGCTTTCAACCTGAATATCTCCGTTCATCAAATCAATTATATTTTTAGTTATTGCCATACCAAGGCCGGTTCCGTTTATTTTGTCAGCAGATGAATCGTTTGACCTTTCAAACGGCTGAAATAATTTTTCAATAAAATCAGGACTCATTCCTATTCCTGTATCAGAGCAAACAAATATATAGTTCTGATATCCTTTATGTATACTCTTCCTTTGTTTTACTTCAATACTTACTGTGCCTCCGGGTTTGGTATACTTAACCGCGTTGCTTAAAATATTAATATATACTTGGCGTATTCTGAGAGGATCGCCGATAACGTTTTCGTTTTTCATTACATCAAAACGCACATTGAGTTTGAGTTGATTAGCAATGGCTTGTGAACGTACCAATTCAATAGAATCGGCAACAAGTTCAGCAAAGTTAAAAGGCTCGTTTCTAAGAGAAAGTTTGCCGCTTTCAATTTTAGACATATCAAGCACATCGTTAATAAGACTGAGCAAGTGGTTGCTGGAAAGCCCAATTTTTTTCAGGCAGTCTAATACGCGTTCACGGTCGTCTATATGCGTGGTGGCAATGGCGGTCATTCCTAAAATAGCGTTCATAGGCGTCCTTATATCATGGCTCATATTTGACAGGAACTGGCTTTTTGCCTCGCTTGCTGATTTAGCGCTGTCTAGCGCGCTTTGAAGCGCTTGCCGCCTCTGTTCTTCTTCATACCGCTGTTCATCTATACGCCGTGAAATAAGTATAGCTAGTTTATCTTTGGAATATGGATTGTCTACATATATTATTTGTGTAGAAATCCAATGGTATTTTTTGTCCGAAAGGATTTGTTTGCATTCGATAAATATTTCATTTTTTTCTTTCCCTAAAGCGGCCGTCAGCGTTTCGGGTGCAAACCTTTCTTTAAATTCTTCAATACTGTCAGTGTGAATGGTAGAAACAATTTGATTATACAGTTCGGTATATGTCTTTTGTTTTCCGAGCCCAATCATGAGTCCCTCTTTCATATAAATGAAATTGAGTGTGTCTTTGGAAAGGTTTATACTGATAATAACAGGGTAGGCGTTGGAGATCGCTTTAACAAGAGTAATTCTTTCCTGGAGTTTTTCCCTCTCTGCGGCTTCCTCGGCTAATTTTTCTTTTGTTATATCATGAAACGCAGCGATTAACACCGGTTCTCCATTTTCACTGATTGTCTTCTCGACAATAACTGAGGCCCAGAAAAAGCTTCCGTCAGTTCTGACAATTCTGTGTTCAAAAGTGTTTCTCTGACTGTTTAGAGATACATTTGTAAAATCTTTGATAATTCTGTCAGCGTCTTCATGATAAATGAAATCTTTTAACTCTTTCCCCTTTGGCGCATCATTCAGCGAGCCATCGGGATAATGCAGAAGCCGAAGTCCCTCTTGATTGAGCTGTATCAGCTTAAACGGCTGGTTTACGGTTATGAGTGCAACCCCTTCCGGGAGGGCGTTATACAGGTGACCAATATAATTTGTTTGGTTGGTTATTTTTTTATTTGTCTTATTAGCATGATGGAAATAAAATAATGCCAAGAGAATTATTCCTAAAAGTATACAGCCTATAAGAAGCATGGAACGAATCAATATATCATTTGTTTGAGCGTCCACAACATCTTTAGGTATTATCGAAATTAAAAACCAGTCAGACTCCAGCTGTAACGGTGTGAAACAGAATACAGTTTTTTCATTTTGGTATGTAAATATAGCCCAGCCGGTGTCGTTGTTTTCTAATGACTGTGCAAATTGTTTAATATTGTTTGCGTCATTTTTGCCAGTAGGAAGCATGTCAAAAAGATTTTTAACTGTTTTGTTGCTGTTTGGATGCGGAGGACGGATTAAAACGTCTCCTTTGGTGTTGATGACATAAGAAAAGCCGGCGTCGTTATAAAAAGAGAGACTAAAACTTTCAACTATATTTTCTATCTCATATTCTTTGACCAAATAGGCTTTTGTTCCATCATTCATAGTGGTTCTTATAAATATATTAAAAACGTTTACCCCGGTTATGCTGCTGATGTGCGGGTCAATAATTCCGTTTGTAATATCAGAGTTCAGAACCGTCTCCTGCACTGTTTTGTCAATTTGGTTTCCTTTTGGGAAATAACTGCCGTCTTCAGTATACATACTTATATTTTCTTCTACATGGCCGTAGTTATTAATAATTGTTTCTATTTCATTTGTTTGGCTTAGGGAATATTTTTTTATATCTTTAGAGAGTACACTCATTGACTCATAATCGTTTTTGAGTTGGATCCGAAGAGTGTTGCAGCCTTGCTGAGTGTTTTCCATAATAGCTGTAATAGATTCTTCCCATAATTGATCTTGAACTCCCCGTATAAAAAGAAGTGTAAGGGAAACTAAAACAATACCTATAAGAATTGCGGCGAAAGCAATTTTCTTTTTAATATTGCCTGAAATGTTACGTTTCATTAGGAGCACCCCTTTCCGAACCGGCTTGTTCGTCTATCCATTGCATTGTGGATTCAAAAGACTCGCCTGAAAGCAATTTTTTAGTTGCGTCGGCTGTTAAATCCCAAATCGGCAAATCAAGCATAGAGTCTGTTCCTATTACTGTTCTTGATGATTGATAACAAGAAACAAGCGGTTGAATTTCTTTAACAGCAGATGGAGAACCGTTTTTAAGCGGACTGAACGATGATTGCTGGTCAGCGAACTTTTGTATGTTCTCATCTCGGGTAAAATATTCAACAAATTTTATTGCCTCGTCAAGATTTGCGGTTTCTGAGTTTATACTAAGCCTAGTATCAGCATTAATGACTTCTAAGGAACCGTCGTCCAATGCGGGATAGGGAACAACCTGAAATTCAAAGTCGGGAGACATTTCAGCAACGCGTCCTGCTGCCCAAGCTCCTGTCAGCATAAACGGCGTGTTTCCTTTTACAAACTCCGTCAAATCATCTGAAGTTTTTTTAGTGTTAAGGGTTTTAGCGGCGTCAATATAGCCCTTGTCAATGAATTCATTGACAAGAGAGAACCCGGATCCTAAGTAATCACTTAGAACTTTATCACCGGAACTTAAACTCTCAAAGATTTCTTGCTGGTTTTTGTTTTGATAAGCTGAGTAGAACCCTTTTCCTATAGCTAGGGTCTTTAATGAAATATCATTGTTGGCTATTATCGGCGTTGTTCCTTGCTCTAAAAAGTAATCGCATACTGTTCTCCATTCTCCTAAATTTTCGGGGACTTTTTGTTTATGTTTTTTCAGCAAGTCGGTGTTGCAATATAATCCAAAAACAGAAACAGTAGTAGGAACCCAGTATATACTGCCGTTGTCGTTCATCTGACTGAGCATACTGTCAGTATAGTTTGGGATTGTGCTGAGACCGGATAAGTCAGTCACTTTGCCCCGGGATTTAAGCTCAAGAAGAATGTCATGATTCACCATAAAAACATCGTCAGCTTTTCCTGTTTGAATACGCTTTTCCAATGCTTCATAGTATTCGTTTCCTTTAAGACTTTCATAAGAAACTCTGATTTCAGGATTTTCTTTCATAAAGTTTGATATTATTTCTTCTATAACTCTAACATTCTCTGTCTCGTATTTATTGCCGAAAAAAGTTATTGTTGTTGTATCGGGATTATTTTGATAACTCACAACCTTACTTTTTTCTGTGCACCCTGAGAGAAGAAAAATAGATGTCAAAATTATAATGAGCTGAAAAAACACTATTTTTCTAAACATATAGAATATCCTCCAATTATTTTTTTAGCCGTCCTTGTTGTTTTTTAATAATCTATTTAAAGTGTTCAGCAGTATGCTTACGTCAACAGGTTTAGATATATGGGCGTTCATTCCGGAGTCTAATGCAGACTGTATGTCCTCAGCAAAGGCGTTTGCGGTCATTGCGATAATCGGTATAGTTTTAGACTCTGGGTTTCCGATGTTCCTTATGGCGCGGGTTGCCTCATATCCATTCATTTTTGGCATTTGGATATCCATTATGATGGCGTCATAAGTTCCGGGAGCCGCGGAGGAAAATGCAGAAACCGCCTTTTCTCCGTTCTCTTCAACGGTATATTCAGCGCCGTATAAATCTAGCAGGCCGCAGAGTATTTCTGCGTTTATGTCATTATCTTCGGCGATTAAGAAACGCCGTCCTAAAAATAGGTTTTTGTCTTTTGGTATCGAATCTTCAGTATTGTTTTTGGAGATTGTTTTTTCTATGTTATTGTTTATTTTATATTCGAGTTCAACTTTGAAGGTGCTGCCGATATCAGGTTTGCTGTCTACAGAGATTTTTCCGTTCATTAGTTCAACAAGCCCTTTAGTAATACTAAGACCGAGACCGGTGCCTTCAATCTTGGCGGCTGAACTGTCACGCGCAAACGGATCAAAAATATGCTTTAAAAACTCCTCAGACATTCCGACGCCGGTATCAGAGACCGTAAAACAAAAACGAACATTATTTGTCTTTAATGCCGGGATTTCTTCAACTGTAAAATCAATTTTTCCTCCGAACGGGTTAAACTTTACGGCGTTGTTTAAAATGTTAATAAGTATTTGGTTAATACGCAGAGAATCGCCCAAAAAATAATTATGTTTGATTTCTTTTAGCTTGTAATTAAATTTAAGCCCGGCTTCCTTCGCCTGAGGTTCGATAATGACGGCTATTTGGTTTATTAAATCAGGAAGATATACCGGAACTATGTTCATGGCTATCTTTGAACGTTCAATTTTACTCATATCTAAGATATCATTTACCAAACTTAATAGATGTTTTGAGGAAACAGATATTTTTTTAAGACAGTCTAATACTTTTTCACGGTTGTCAAGATGAACTTCAGCTAAAGTGGTCATTCCGATAATTGCATTCATAGGGGTGCGTATATCATGGCTCATTGTGGATAGAAAGTCACTTTTTGCTTTATTTGCTTCTTCAGCAAGCTCGAGAGCTCTTTCTAAGGTTTCTTTAGTGTGCCTTTCGGCGGCGAGCATATCTGTCACATCCGCCCTTACCATACAGATTGTTCGGTGGTTTTCATCGCCCCAAAGCACGTTGATTTGTTTGTATCTGAGACCGTCTTCTGTCTTCTGCGGATACACAAAGTCATAACCGGACGGCTTTTTTGAAAGATTTTTAATCATCGATGAGATTGTAAACCGCATTTTTAATTCGGCTTTTTCTTTTTCAGTATCCTGTTGGTTTGCAAAAATATTTAATTTTTTATCGTAATCATCTATAATGTACGGAGTCAGATTTTCAAGCACGATTTGACGTGTATACAGCGTTAAGCGTGAATCATCAATGTTAAAAAGACACGCCAGGTCAAAGGTATATGCTATCATATTGAGAAGGCCTTGCTGTTCCCTGACAGAGTCAGTAATATCTGAACACACCAGGCTGACACGGTCAAGCCTTAAATCTATAGCTGAAACAGTCATGTTTTTACTCCGGATGTCTCCTTTTTCGTCTGAAATAGCATAGGCAAATGTATATGAACCTTCTTTTTTTAATCTTTGGCGTATCTCATCCGGTTCAAGTAATTTTGAATACTGAGCTTTGTCTTTGGGTACTATAGCTGTGCTGACCATATCAAGAACCCTTTGTGAATGACGGCCATACTTTGGCGGCGCACAATGGGCGTTCTTATTGCATGAAAGGACAGTGAAAGAATCGTTTGAAAGATTTAAATCAATGACATAGTCATAGCTGGTGATTGAAAGCTGATGAAGTATGCGGTCGGATATTGTCTGTTCAGTAATGTCAGTCACTGTCAGTATTCCGGTAATATCTCCGCTGTCCGGCGCCTCAATCATATTTACTTTAAACTGTACGTAACGTCCTTTTTCTTCTTTCGGCAGCTTCACAAAGCATTTTAATATCTTTTCAGTATCATGGTTTAAATAAGCCTCTAAAGACGGTTTGTTTAAATAAGTATCAAGAAACTGCTGATGTTCGTTTTCATCTGTTACCAAACCGGCTATGCCGGAAAAGAATTCATTGCGTACATAGCCGAAAGTCTTTAAGAGATCTGAATCCGTATAATCAATAATTTCAAGTATTTTATTTTTCGTTATGTTGCAGTGTCCCAAAATCAGGGTGTCAGGCCCGGGTGCCTGATAGTGCTGCAGCAGTATATTTTCGTACTGTTGTCTGAGCTGATCCTTTTCTTCCACGGATTTGCTTATATCAGTATGAACCGTATATAATCTTTTGACTCCATCCGAAGAATGTATTAATGAAATAGTGCTCTTTACCCAAATATAACCGCCGTCTTTTAGTTTTAGCCGGCCTGTCAGTTCACAGTGACTGTTTCCGCTGTTTATTGAATCCAGAACTTTATTTTTTATATTGTCTGAATCATCGGAATGAAAGCTTGCAAATATATCGTTTTTATATACGTTCTCCACTTCCTCGACTGTCATATGACACATGGAGGCAAATCCTTCGGATATATATTCAGGGATTAAGCTGTTGTCAGATTCATACCGTATTACGGTTATTCCGCCCGGCAGATTTTCTACAACGCTTTGAAAATACATAGACAGCCGTTCTTTTTCAAATTTGATTTTAGTTTCTTCCGTAACGTCACGCACATATTTTACATATGCGGATATACCGTTCCAGTCGGTTTCATGAAACCGAGTGCTGTAAAACTTGTCTGTTCCGTCAACTAACATATCATGTTCCGAGTTGTCAGGTTTGTGACTTTTCAGAGTGCAAAATTCACATGGAGCGCTTTTGCCGAAAAGCGCCTTATAACATTTTTCCCCTATAGTAATATTATCTTTGAGAAAAAGATTTTTCGATTCATTTGTGTAAAATAATTCATAGGTATCTTTGCTGATAACATATATACCGTCGGCGGTTTCATTTGCAATACTTTGGAACAGTCTGGTTTCAGAAGACATGCCGGTAATAACCGCATAAAATCTTGAAGAGTCGGAAAGCGGTCCCATACGGCGCCCGTTTAGGTGAATCCATACCAGGGAACCGTCTTTGTGGTGTACCCTATACGATATATCTAAAACCCTTCCGCTTTTTAACGCTGATACAGCTTCATCCGAAACACGTTTTTTATCGGCTTCATATATTACTTCTAATGCGTTGTTTTTAGTTATTTCTTCTAGTTCTTTACGGGTATGCCCGGATAAAGCCACTATGCCGTCAGAAAAAAATATTGGAATAAATTGTCCGTCTTCAATACGGTAACTGGCAATTCCGCCGGGGATAGAGTTAACGAGATGGTCTAGCTCAAGCTGCGTTTCTTTCAGATTTGATATATTATGAAATACGCAGTGTATCAGCGGACAGCCGTCCTCTTCACCAATTTGTTTCGCCTGAACATGTACCCAAACTATATGTCCGTCACGGTGCTGTTTTCGAAAGTCGAATTCGGTAACGGTGTGATTCTTTATAGCTTCCTGTATATTTGATACCACCATTTCGGTGTCTTCATAATAAGTCATTTTGGCAGCGTCTTCTTTGATGAGTTCGTGGTATTCTTCGACTGTGTAGCCTGAAAGTTCCGGTACGCCGTCTGAGAAATAGATAGTTTCAAAAATATCGGATACTTTATAAATTGCCACTCCACCGGGGATTGCATTAATAATATCCTGCATTTTATCTTTGGCTGCAGTCAATTCTTGTTCAAGAAGTACCCGTTTATTAACGTCAGAATAAACGCCGTACAAAAATTTAGTATTGTCGGCTTGTGTTTCAACTGATCCATCAAGGCGTATCCAGCGATATTCATTTTTATTATCATTCCAGACGCGGTATATATATTGTACGAGTCCGCCCTTTAAAATAGCGTCTTGAATTTTAGATTGTAATACAGGAAGGTCGTCGGGGTGAACACCAAGAAAGCTGGTATCATTCTCAATTTCTTTTATATGTTCCTTCGAGTAACCCATGATTCCATAGAAAGCGGGATTATGAAACAGCGGCGATATTTTGCCGTTTTCAAATTTATATACGCATAATCCGCATGGAATACAGCTGAAAGTAGTCTGTAGTTCTTCTTTGACAGCCTTAGATTTGTTCTCTTCCTTTTTTCTCTCAGTAATATCTGTTATGTATTCGATATGGGCTTCTCTGCCGTCCCAATCAATAATTTTACCGCTAAGCTGATATATGCTCGAATCAATAGGTAGTTGGAATTCACGAACCAAAAATTTATCCCGGCTCATTTTGGACGTCTGACAGAATGAGCAGGGCTGAGTGAAACCGGCAGCCTCATAGCAGGTTCGTTCCTGACCGGTTGAGTTGCTCGCGAGAATGTCTCTGGCCTTTTCGTTTATGTACAGCAGTTCATAATTATCAATGGCCGACACATATATTGCTGTCGGAGAGTTATTAAGTATTGTAATTATTTGTTCTATAGCCGGAGAATTTTTATCGGACACAATATTCACCTCCTTGTATTTAATGTCGTAAAAATTGTAAAACAGTTTTATATTTCATATTTTAAAATTATTACAGATCCAGTTTATAGTACGTTAATATTATTTATCCTGTTCAAAAATAAAATCATAAAGCGTTTGATATAATTTGTCGGGTTCAATTGGTTTTGCTAAATGTGCATTCATACCGGCAGCTTTGCTTTTTTCGATATCATCGTCAAAAGCATTGGCGGTCATGGCTATTATCGGAATAGTTTTGGCGTCGCCGTTGCTTAAGTGGCGTATATTGCTGGCGGCGGTGAGACCGTCCATTATTGGCATGCGTATATCCATTAAGATTGCGTCATAATATCCGTTTTGAGATTTATTAAATATTTCTATAGCGCGCAGACCGTTTTCGGCGGTGTCGACAGAAAATCCTTTGGATTTAAGCAGCATAACAGCTACTTCAGTGTTTATCATATTATCTTCAACCAGTAAAATATGTTTTCCTGAAAAATCGTATTCCAAGGTTTTCGCCTGCTGTGATTTCTCTTCCTTTTCACCCATAGCTTTAGAAAAAGCAGAAATAAGAGACGATTTAAACATAGGCTTGCTCATAAGCATATTTACTCCGGCTAACTTTGCTTCATGCTCTATTGAAGCCCAGTCATAGGCGGTCATAATAATAATTGTAACGTCAGGGCCGACAATTTCTCTTATCTGCCGTGCAGTTTCGATACCGTTCAATTCCGGCATTTTCCAATCTATCAGTATCATGTCGAAATATTTTTTGTTATTGTAAAGCTCTTTCACTCGTTCAATAGCCTTTATGCCGCTGTCCACCCATTCGGCTTTAACTCCCATTTCTTTGAGGGTAACGACAGCGCTTTCACACACCGTCACATCATCATCTACAACCAGCGTCTTTAGATGCGAAAAGTTATATGTTATTTTCTTATGTTTATGATGAAGCAATTCCTCATCGCTGATACCCAATTTTACGTCAATTGTAAATTCTGTTCCTATATCTTTTATAGAGCGAACGGTTATGTTTCCGTCCATCATATCAACAATATTTTTAGAAATTGCCAATCCCAAACCGGTTCCGCCGTAAAGTGAGGTTGTTCCGGTATATTCCTGTGAAAACGGTTCGAATATATGAGGAATAAACTTATCGCTCATTCCTATACCGGTGTCATTTACAATAAATCTCAGAACTGCGTCGTTTTTTAATTTTCTGTGAACTGAAGCAGAAAAAGAAACCTTACCGTTCTCGCTTGTAAACTTTATAGCGTTGCTGAGAATATTTATTAATACCTGTTGAAGTTTCATAGCGTCGCCGATGTAATAGTCGTCCAGTATTGGATCAACTATACACTCGTATTCAACATTTTTGGCCGCTGCTTGAGAGTAGCATATCGAATTGATGCCGTTTAAGAATTCTTCTATAGGTATCTTCTCAGATTTTAAAAGCATTTTACCGCTTTCGATTCTGCTCATGTCAAGAATATCGTTTATAAGCGAGAGCAGAAAACGTGACGAGATACCAATTTTAGAAATACAGTCTGCCACCTGTTCATCGTTTCCGATAGCCTGTGCCGCAATAGTGCTCATACCTATTATTGCATTCATGGGTGTACGGATTTCATGACTCATCCTGGATAGAAAATCAGTTTTGGCGGCGTTCGCCTGTTCTGCAGCAACCAGAGCTGAGGCGAGTTCCTCCTTTTGATGTTTTTCTTTCTCCACAATATCTGTTACATCGGTGCGCGCCATACAAACCCGGCCCAGTTCCTTATTGATATAAAACACTTCCAGCCTTTTGGTTTGGAGCTTGCCATAAATGTTTTTCATTTCTATTATAAATGAATATGTTTTATTTGTTTTAAGTTGTTCTTTTATATAATCGAAATCAAGTTTTGTAAGGTATTCATTCGTAGATTTCTCATCCATAAATTTATCTGCTATGTTTCTGATTTCCTCTTGAAACTTACCGCTGGGAGGCAAAGTGTTTCCATCTTCTTTATTGAATGAAAGGAGTTTGTATTGGTTTTTATTTATGTCTATTTCTGTTATAATATCATAATCTATTTCTGCTATCATCCTGAGCAGTTGTTCCTGAAGCTTTTGCTCAGTAACGTCCAAAGTATAAAAAAATGCAATTATATTATCATTTTCGGGATTAACGCAGAAGCGAAAGCTTGTAGTTGACCAAAAAACTGAGTTATCATTTCCTTGACTGAGAAAGTCAAAATGATAGTTGCTTTTACCTAACGCAAAATTTTGAAGAACAGTTTCTCTGTTTAACGAAGTAAGAATTTTTTCTCCATACTCGGAGTCAACAGCGGACTTTGACAAATTCTCTATAATTTTATCGTAGGTATCTCCGACTTTGGCATGAACTAAGTTGAGTGTTGATGTATAGCTTTCCAAGATATTTTGGGTAACATTCAGACGCCCTTGAATTATACGGTCAGAGGGAGATTGTTCCGCAAAGTGTTTTAACTCGTTCTCATATAACTCCTTAACACGCTCCTGAAGACGTTTCTTTTCGGTTATATCTACAAAAACGCAATAGAAACAACTATCTTCATTTTCTTCTTTAAATAACTGAGCCTTAACAGATATCCATTTTACTGTTCCGCCCTTACATATAACTCGGTTTTCTTTGTCTATGGTGTTCCCGTTTCTAAGTTGTATACTGAGTTCATCAATAATTTTTTTCATGTCGTCAGGGTGCAGAATTGAAGCCATACAATTGCCCATTTCTAAAAACTCTTCCCTGGTATATCCTAAAAAGTCATATAATCCGTCATTTGCATCTATAATGGAGAGTTTCGAGTCAAACCGGCAGCGGAAGACGGCGCCCGGAATATTGTTATATATGTGCAGAATTTCATCTTGTGTTTTCTTTTGAGCGGTTATGTCTATACATACTGATATTATGCCGGGCTTTCCGCTCTCGGTAATAATAGTGCGGCTTAAATCGTGAACCCATATATATGAGCCGTCTTTTTTCTTCATGCGATATTCAACTTCATATTCATTATTTTCTTTAAGTTGTTTATCAATCTCTATTTTTATAGATTTCCTGTCGTCAGGATGCATGCAGTTGGTTATCAATCCGTTTATATCTGCTATAAAATCTCCTTCATTATCATATCCCAAATAGTCCAGCATTTGACGGTTTACAAAATAAAAGGGCAGCCCTTCTTCTAAATATCCGCCCATCATACCGCCCGCCAGAGAGTCGTTCAAAAGTTTATTCCTAATTTGGGCTGTATTTTTCATAACCAGCGTTTGAGGATAATGCTCTTGCTCCCGTTGGCTGCTGCTTGGCTCGGCGAAATGCAGATTGTTAATCAGCCAGCGGCCGTTTTCCTTAACTACCAAAAAAAAGGCTCTGAGATGCCATTCATATAGAGAGTTTTTTAGTATCATTTCGGCTGATGATTTATATACGTCATCAGAAATCTTTTGATCATGGATAAAGACAAGTTCATAATCAAAAGGTTCAGATATTTCCTCGATATCACGCTCAATATAATTTAGCATGTCGGTTTTTCCATTTTCATATTCACTTTGTCCCGTGCCGACAAAGGTGATGTCATCAGATAAATATTCTGCCGCGCTTTTCGCATCACGATTTTTAAACCAAGTAACGCAAAAATTGTTTAAATTTTCGTGAATTATATTTTTTTGCAACATTCGACTCTTCCCTTCAAGACGATTCTCAAATAATTATTTATATTTTACATTTTTATCTTTAAAATTTTTATAAAAAATGTAAATCTATCACATAAACTTTACAAGATTTAATTTATATATTATAACATATTGGGTTGAAAAAAGCAATAAATTTTATATGACCGGAGAACTCTATAAAAACTAAGAATATAAATTTTTATGCAATGTTTTTAGAATTTAAAACATGGATTGTCTTATTTATATCTTATTATGATAAAAAAATTTAAATAAAAGTTTCGGTTAGATTCTGTATATTAAAGAGTGGAAAATAAATGAAAAAAAGACTATACATCTGTATAGTCTCTTGGAGCTACCTAGCGGAGTCGAACCGCCGACCTCTTCCTTACCAAGGAAGTGCTCTGCCAACTGAGCTAAGGCAGCATTGGCGATCCGGATGGGGTTCGAACCCACGACCTCCAGCGTGACAGGCTGGCATTCTAACCAACTGAACTACCGGACCACGTAAACAGCTATATTATAATAGCATAACCAGCTGTTTATTGTCAATAGTTTTTTTATAAAAATATTGTTTAAATAAAAATTATAGAACAGGTTTACTTTGCTGTTTTATTTTCTTTGATGTTCTGGGGAAAGATTTGGGGGTTGGTTTAACTTTTTTTATAACTATCAGACTTCTGACTATATCAGAATTGGGCAAAGGCGCTTTTATTATTTTGTCAATCCTGCCGCCTAAATTGCATATCATGGCTCTGGCTGAATCAACTTCCTGTTCTGCGCCTTCAGCTTTCAGTGCGATAAACATTCCGCCGGGTTTGATATAGGGCAGACAGTATTCTGATAGGGCTGTCATATTAGCCACGGCTCTTGAAATTACATAATCAAATTTTTCCCTGTACTCGGGTTTTCTCGATAAGTCCTCAGCTCGTCCGTGAACGCATACAGTATTTGACAAATTGAGTTCGTTTGAGACAAGAGTGAGAAAATTAATTCTTTTATTTAAGGAATCAATCAAGGTCAGATTAATATCGTCGCGTATAATTTTTATAGGCAGCCCTGGAAAGCCGGCGCCTGTGCCGACGTCTGCAATATTTGCCCCGGTTTTTATTTCAATATGTGCAAGAGGCAGAATAGAATCAAGAAAGTGCTTGACCGATATACCGTCGTCGTCTGTGATGGCAGTAAGATTAATTTTGTTATTCCATTCCTTCAGAAGTTCTGAGTATTTTGAAAAGCGTTCAATCTGTTCCTCCGTTGTTTCCATACCGAGTTTTTTGATTCCTTCGATTAACAATTCCTTATTCATAGTATATCCCGTCCCGGTTATTTTTATAGTTTTTTATCAATATTCCAAGTCCTTTTCATAACGGTATGCCTCCAATACAAAAGGCTTATTGTTTCGTATTATTTCAATACTCCCGGTTCTTGTCCTTTCAAAACCTTGTTTTTCATAAAACTCATAGGTGCACATATTGTCGGTAAGAACATAAATCCTCTTAACTTTGTGCCTTCTGAAATGGCTGTAGAGCTGTTCGATTAAATTTTTTCCTATACCGTGACCGCGCGCTTCACTGCTGACTGCGAACAGGGTTATGTCACCGTCCAGTCCGCTGATTTGAGGCTCCAGTGAATCGTAAAGCTCCTTCTGTCCTATAAATGAGCGGTAGTATTTAGGTTTTAGAATTGATTTTAAAACAAATCCCAGGTTGCACGGCGCAAGTTTAATCTTTGCGCCAAAGTGCAGAAGAGGCCAATTTTGAGTTTTGGCAAGACCAAAAATAACCCCAACAATTTTCCCGTTTAAAACAGCAACCTGACAGAAAGAAGAAATAACAAAATATTGCCCCAAAAAACATTTTGTCATGCTGTACAGGTCTTTTTCGTTGTCCAGAAACGAACCGAAATCAAATGCTTCGCTTACGATTCCGCACAGTTCGGGAATATCGGAATATTTTGCTTCACGATAGACAACAATGTCTTTTGTCTGATTCAGCGATATATATTTTTTCCTGCCCATATAATGTCCTCCTATTTTTGTGTAAGCGAGTATCCGAGGTCGCAGATGTTTCCGGCCCCCATTGTTATAACTAAATCTCCGGGCTTGGCGTTTGAAAGTATATACCGTTTCATTGCGTCCATATCGTTCATATAGACCACACCCGGTATAAGCCGTGCCAAATCGCATGCGTGCATTGTTCCGTCATACTTTTCTCTGGCCGGATATATATCTGTTATCATTACTCTGTCAGCCGTTTTAAGTGCAGAGGCGAATTGTTCCAAAAACGCAGCTGTACGGGTATAAGTGTGGGGCTGAAAAGCCACCCAAACATTGTTGTATCCCATTTTTTTAGCTGTTTCAAGAGTTGTTTTTATTTCTGTCGGATGGTGTGCATAATCATCCACAACATCAACTCCCGTTTCGGTTTTTCCCAAACGGTCAAATCTCCGTTTCGCGCCCCTGAACTCTTCGAGACCGCTCTTTATATATTCGGGTTCTATGCCTAAAAATTCACATGCCGCCGTTACGCCTAAGGCGTTGCATATATTGTGGTCTCCGGCAACATTAAGGCTGACGCTTAACACTTTTCTGTCCTTATTGAATATATCAAAGGTAGGACAACCATTCTTTTCTAAAGTTATATTTTCAGCAGTATAATCAGCGTTTTTGTTATTTAAGGCGTAAGTAACAGCCTTTTTTTTGACATTTTGCACAATAGATTGGGTAGTATTTTCGTCAATACATACAATATTGCAGCCGTTATCACTTGTAAGACTTGCAAATTTCACGAAAGATGTTATAATATGATTAAGGTCTTTAAAATAGTCCAGGTGGTCTTCTTCTATATTTGTGATAATGGAGACAAACGGTTTAAAATGCAGGAAGCTTTCAACGTATTCGCACGCTTCAAACGGAAGATATTCGTTTCCGCCTATATGATAATTACCGCCGATTTGACTGAGTTCACCGCCGATTAATATTGTAGGGTCTTTGTGTGCGGCAAGCAGCACGAGGGAGAGCATAGACGAGGTAGTAGTCTTGCCGTGAGTTCCGGCTACCGCAATAGGATATTTATATTTTTCGAGCAGAGCACCTAGGAAAACCGCTCTCTCAACAACCGGAATACCTAAAGTTTTGGCTTTGACAAGTTCCGGATTATCCGGAGATATAGCCGCGGTATAGCACACGGCGTCAGGATTTTTTATATTATCAGCGGATTGACCGATAAATATTTCAGCGCCGTTTTGTTTAAGGCGGTCTGTAAGACCTGATGGTTTAGCGTCGCTGCCTGAGACCTTGTAACCAAAGTTCAGCAGCATTTCAGCAATACCGCTCATGCTGATTCCGCCGATTCCTATCATGTGTATATAAGCGCCTTTAGGCAAATCGGATATAGAAAAATTATTCATTTTTTATATTACCTCTTTCATCGTGAATTGGTTATGGGATTAGTATACTATATTTTTGGGATTATTTCAAGAATATAAACAATTTTAGTACAAAATTAAAAATTTTTATATATTCGGGGCAAGCTCCGGGAAAGGATGGGAGAAGTAATGCAAATTACCGACATCAGAATCAGAAAGATAAATACAGAAGGAAGGATGAAGGCGGTCGTATCCGTTACATTTGACGATGCGTTTGTAGTGCATGACATTAAAGTCATTGAGGGCCAGGAAGGCAGACTGTTCACAGCTATGCCGAGCAGAAAGACCCCTGACGGTGAGTATAAGGACATTGCACATCCGATTAACTCGGAGACAAGATCCGAATTAAATGATAAAATTCTTCAGAAGTATCAGGAAATTTTAGAAGAAACTCCTGAAGAGGAAGCTTAACAATTTTTATTTCCCCGGCACATTATATGCCGGGGAATGTCTTTTTATAAATCAAATAATAAATTTTCAAGAAAAGTATTGACAAATTTTATTTAGGCGTATATAATGTAGCATACAGATTTAGTTCGGATTAGACGAGATTAGGTATTATATTAGATGAGATTAGATGAGTGGGCTGAAATAGTGCCCGAAAGCGCTCGGTTGATTGATGTGGTTCAGCTTCCATGCGCGGAGTTTATTTAATTTGAATACTTGATTATTGTCTGCTCTTAATCCAAAAAATTATGAGGAGGCTTTTTTTATGTTTTATCCCACTTTTGAACAGGTTCAGGAGTATGCTGATAAGGGCTATGACCTGATACCTGTATCATTGTCAATTTTCGCTGATATGGATACGCCCATATCGGCTTTCAGAAAACTTGAAACTGATAAATACTGCTTTTTGCTGGAGTCGGTGGAAGGAAATGAAATGACCAATAGATATTCTTTTATTGGGAGAAATCCGTTTTTAACCTTTAAGAGTTATGGTGATAAAGTTGTTTTGACCGATTTTAACGGGGTTCAGACCGTAAAGAGAGGAAATCCGCTTGATATTTTAAGTGAATACTCTGAGAAGTATAAATCCCCAATAATTGAGGGGCTGCCGGAATTCAGCGGCGGCGCTGTAGGATGTTTCTCCTACGATTTGGTGAGACTTTCGGAAAATTTGCCGAATGTTCCTGAGGACGATTTGGAGCAGCCTGATATGCACTTTATGTTTACGGATGAGATTATAGCTTTTGATAATAAAAAAAAGAAGCTGGTGCTCATGGTAAATATTCATCCCGGCGACAACTTAAAGTTTAGATATGACAGAGCCGTAGAGAGGCTCATGGAAATAAGAAATGAATTGAACTCTCCGCTTCCTGAGCTGAATGAACCTAAAAATGGGTTTAGGGGGAGCTCTAAGCCTAAAAGCAACGTTACTAAATCAGAGTTTTGCAATAGCGTTGAAAAAGCGAAAGAGTATATAAAGAACGGCGATATTTTTCAGGTGGTGCTGTCACAGAGGTTTGAAATTGAAAATTACAGCGACCCTTTTAATGCCTATAGAGCCATAAGGGTGATAAACCCGTCGCCGTATATGTATTACTTAAAGTTTGACAACTGTCAAATAGCCGGCGCGTCTCCCGAGATGCTTGTGAGAGTTGAGAACGGGATTGTTCAGAACAGTCCGATAGCAGGTTCCAGACCGCGCGGTGAGACTGAAGAACTTGACAGACACAATGAGTTTGAACTGATAGCTGACCCAAAAGAGAATGCTGAACATATAATGCTGGTTGACTTGGGCAGAAATGATTTGGGTAAGGTTTGTGAGTTTGGGAGCGTTAATGTTAAACGTCTAAAATATATACAGAGGTTTTCACATATCATGCATATGACATCTGACGTTGAGGGTGTTCTGAGGCAGGATAAGAATCGGTTTGACGCATTAAAAAGTGTTCTTCCGGCAGGCACACTGTCAGGGGCGCCAAAAGTCAGAGCAATGGAGATAATTGACGAGCTGGAAAACAGGAAGCGAGGATTTTATGGAGGAGCGATAGGATATATCGGATTCGGAGGAAGCCTTGATTCCTGTATAACCATAAGAACCGCATTGTTTAAAGACAACAAGGCTTATGTTCAGGCCGGGGCCGGAATAGTATATGATTCAGTGCCCGAGACAGAGTATACAGAAACGCTGAACAAGGCTATGGCAATGATTGACGCGATTGAAAAGGCGGGTGAACTTTAATGATTTTGATAATAGATAATTATGATTCGTTCACCTATAATCTTTTTCAGTGTGTGGGAACCCTGGTACCTGATATATTGGTATACAGAAACGATAAGATAACAGTTCAGGAAATAAGAAAAATGAAACCGGAGCGGATTATAATCTCTCCCGGTCCGGGATATCCCGATGACGCCGGAATTTGTATTGAGCTAATCAGAGAGTTTTATAAGGAACTGCCGATTCTGGGGGTTTGCCTGGGACATCAGTCAATTGGCGAAGCTATGGGCGGAAAGACAATACATGCGCCGCGTCTGATGCATGGCAAGACGGACAGAATAAAAATTGTTGATAAGTCGTCCCGGGTATTTTCCGGATTTGTTGGAGATACGGCTGAGGTAGGCAGATATCATTCATTGGTGACTGATAAGGACTGTCTGCCGGAGTGTATGAAAGTCACGGCGGTAAGCGGAGACGGAGCGGTTATGGCAATGGAACACAAGGAGTATCCGCTGTTTGGAATGCAGTTTCATCCTGAATCAGTTCTGACTCCTGACGGACCAAAAATGATTGAGAACTTTTTAAGGATATAAATTTGATATAGTTGAAAATGAAATTTGTAGGATTCGTTTTAAGGGGTGAAATTTATGATTTCAAGATATATAAAAAAGCTGAGCGAGGGCGAGAACCTCAGTTATGAAGAAGCAAAAGACGCTATGGACGCTGTCCTGGACGGCGGAGCTACACCGACGCAGATAAGCGGTTATCTTATGGCTCTCCGAATGAAAGGCGAGACAATAGACGAGATTAGCGGAAGCGCGGCAATGATGAACAGCAAAGCTGTCGGCATAACGCCTGACGTTGACGACTATGTGGACTGTGTCGGAACGGGCGGCGACGGAACAAACACGTTTAATATATCAACAACCGCCGCGTTTGTTATAGCCGGAGCAGGGGCTAAGACAGCGAAGCACGGCAACCGCGCAGTATCGAGCAAGTGCGGGAGCGCAGATGTTCTGGAAGGGCTTGGGGTGAATATCATGATTCAGCCGGAGCAGGTTAAAGAATGCGTTGAGAAAATCGGTATTGGATTTATGTTTGCGAGAACTATGCACCCTTGTATGAAGATGGTTTCGGGGGTAAGAAGCGAGTTGAAGATCAGAACAATATTTAACATTCTCGGTCCGCTTTCAAATCCTTCTAATGCAAAACACCAGGTAATCGGTGTTTTTAGCGAAGATTTGACGCACCCGATAGCAAACGCTATGAAAAATCTTGGGGTTACGGCAGGTATGGCTGTTTGCGGGATTGATAACGGCATGGATGAGTTGTCTATTATAGGTAAAACGAAAATATCCGAGGTCAAAGACGGAAAGGTGATTGATTATTATCTTTCGCCTGAGGACGCGGGGCTCAGTGTCGCGCCTGAAAATGAGATAAAAGGCGGTACGGTTGAAGAAAATGTTAAAATAACTCTTGATATATTAAATGGCGAAAAGAGTGCGAGAAGGGACATAGTTGTTCTCAATGCGGGAGCCGCTATTTATACAACCGGAATCGCTGATACGATCGAAGAGGGCGTCAGGCTGGCAGAAGAGGCAATAGACAGCGGAAAGGCGCTGGAGAAATTGAACCAGCTTAGGGATATGACAAACAGCTTTAATTAATTTGGAGATTATCATGGATATACTTGAAAAGATTGTAACTAAAAAGAAAATATATCTTGAAAATACAAAGCAGAAGGTAAGCTATAAGACTTTGAGAAGTAATGTTGAACACTCTTTCGGAAACAGAAAGGTTATTAGTTTTTATAATGCGCTCAAGGATTATGAAAAGATATCAATAATTGCCGAGGTAAAAAAGGCGTCTCCTTCAAAGGGACTGATAAGGCCTGACCTGAATCATATTGCCGTAGCTGAGGCATATCTGAACTCTGATGTTCAGGCTATGTCCGTGCTCACTGAGACTGATTTCTTTCTCGGCAGACCTGAGTTTATCTCTGATATAAGAAAGATTTCTAATATACCGCTTCTAAGAAAAGATTTTATTATTGACGAGTATCAAATATATGAGGCATATATGCTCGGAGCTGACGCTGTTTTACTGATAGCCGCAATATTGGACGATACTACTCTTAAAGAATTTATGAGTATAGCTGAAAGCTTGGGGCTTGACTGCCTTACAGAAGTACACGATATAGAAGAAATGAAAAGGGTTAACAATTTGGGCGCAAAAATAGTTGGTATAAATAATCGTAACCTTAAAACCTTTGAAGAAGATTTGCATACTACAGAAAGATTAACAGCAGGTTTGGAAAACCGTTCTGAAAAGGCAGTGGTTTCTGAGAGTGGTATAAAAAATAACACGGATTTGCGCTATCTTGAGACTTTGGGTATCGATGCGGTTCTGATTGGCGAGAGCTTTATGCGGCGGCAGGATATTGCAGGAGCAGTCAGCTCAATGCGCGGATTATAAAATTCTGAGGTGGGATATATGGAAACAAAGATTAAAATCTGCGGTCTTTTCAGGCCCGAGGATATTGAAGCGGTTAATGAAGCGGAGCCTGATTTTGTGGGATTTGTTTTTTATCCAAAAAGCAGGCGGTATGTTTCACCTGAAAAAGCGGCTGAACTGAGACGGAATCTAAAACCGGCAATAAAAAACGTAGGTGTGTTTGTTAATCTGCCAGTTGAACAGGTTTGTGATATTGTTCGGATTGTCCAACTTGATATTGTTCAGCTGCACGGGGATGAGGACAGTGAGTATATAACTGCCCTGAGAGACAAGTGCGCTGAAATATCGGAGATATGGAAAGCCGTAAGAGTTAATGAGAACCTTAACCTTGCAGATGTAAACAAGTCAGCTTCGGCAGACAGATTTGTGTTTGACGCATATGTTGAAGGCTACGGAGGTTTTGGAAAGAGTTTTGATTTTAGACTTCTTGGAAATATAGATAGTGAAAGAACCATATTGGCCGGAGGATTAACTTCTGAAAATATTGGGAGCGCCGTTACAGATTATGCGCCTTATGCGGTTGACCTCAGCAGCGGAGCGGAAACTGACGGGCTGAAAGACAGAGATAAAATAATTGACTTGGTAAATAGGGTCAGGTCTTGCAGTAAAATGAACAGATGATAAAGTTCCGTGCGGAACTGAAAATATATAATTAGATATGAGGGATTTATAATGAATAATGTAGTTGAAAACGGCAGGTTTGGAGAATTCGGCGGTCAATATGCTCCTGAAACTCTTATGTTCGCCTTAAACGAGCTGGAAGCAGAGTATAACAAGGCGAAAAATGACCCTGAATTTATTAAGGAACTGGAGTTTTACTTTAGAGAGTATGCCAATCGTCCGTCCGGGCTTTATTATGCCGAAAGAATGACAAAGGATTTGGGCGGTGCTAAGGTTTACTTAAAGCGCGAGGATTTGAACCATACTGGGGCGCATAAAATCAATAATGTTTTAGGGCAGACTCTGCTTGCCAAGCGTATGGGAAAGAAAAAGATTATCGCTGAGACAGGCGCCGGACAGCACGGAGTGGCCGCTGCCACTGCCGCGGCATTGTTCGGTATGGAATGCACGGTCTATATGGGCGAGGAAGACATGAAGCGCCAGGAACTTAACGTTTTCAGAATGAGACTGCTTGGGGCGACAGTGCGTTCGGTTACCTCAGGAACCATGACGCTGAAAGACGCCTGCAACGAGGCTATGAGAGCGTGGGCGGCAGAGGCGGCTGATACTTTTTATGTGCTTGGTTCTGCGGTAGGACCTCATCCGTATCCTATGATAGTCAGAGATTTTCAGAGCGTTATAGGCAGAGAGATAAAAGAGCAGATTTTGGAAAAAGAAGGCCGGCTTCCCAGTGCGGTAGTGGCATGTGTCGGAGGCGGAAGCAACGCAATCGGAACATTTTTTGATTTTATCGAAGACAACGAGGTTCGTCTGATAGGCGCAGAAGCGGCCGGTGACGGAGTGGATACAGAACGCCACGCGGCGACAATTGCCAAAGGTGACGTTGGGGTTCTGCATGGAATGAAGTCGTTGTTTTTACAGGATAACAGCGGAGGAATTATGGAAGTATATTCTATATCAGCCGGATTGGATTATCCTGGGATAGGACCTGAACACGCATATCTAAAAGAACTTGGCAGAGCTGAATATTATCCGATAACCGATAAAGAAGCTGTCGATGCGTTCTGTTATCTGACAAGGACAGAGGGGATAATTCCGGCTATTGAAAGCTCTCATGCGGTGGCACAGGCGATGAAGCTGATTCCGGGCATGAGTAAGGATGATATTGTTGTAATTACTATATCAGGACGCGGCGATAAGGATGTAAAATCCGTTGCCAGATTTATGGGGGTTGATATAAATGACTAATGAAAATAGAATAGATAAAAAATTCAGTCTGCTGAGAGATGAAAATAAAAAGGCGTTAATCACTTTTATTACTTTTGGAGACCCTGATATTGAGACGTCAAAAAAGCTGGTGCTCGAAATGGAAAAAGAAGGAGCCGACCTTATTGAGATAGGGGTTCCGTTTTCAGACCCAATGGCGGAGGGTCCGGTTATTCAGGCGGCGAATGTCAGAGCCCTTAAAAACGAGATAAATTTAGACAAAATATTTAAAGCGGTCTCAGAACTAAGACAAGAAACTGAAATACCGCTGGTATTTTTGATGTATTTTAATTCTCTGCTGAGTTATGGAATAGAAGATTTTTTCAAAAATTGCGCTGAAAGCGGCGTAGACGCGGTTATAATCCCTGACCTCCCGTTTGAAGAGAGCGGAGAGATATATGACTATACTGTAAAATATAATGTTTACCAGATTTCAATGATTACGCCGACTTCATCTGAGGAGAGAGCGAAAAAAATCTGTCAAAGAGCCAAAGGCTTTTTATACTGCGTATCATCAATGGGTGTTACGGGTATGAGAGATGGATTTGGTACTGATTTTGACGGAGTTTTCTCTATGCTTAATAAGTTTACGGATATGCCTAAATGTTTAGGATTCGGAATATCTAAGCCTAAGCATATTGAAGGCTTAAAACATTATTGTGACGGTCTTATAGTAGGAAGCGCAATTGTAAATCAGATTGCCGAAGGCAGTACAAATGATGAAAAAGTAGAAAAAGTGGGAGCATTAACGAAAGTGTTGGCAGAAGCTGCCCACAAATAATAGTGCAGAATAAAAATTTAGTATTATTTTAACTGCCGGTAGTGTATAGAATAACATAATAAATGCCGCCGAGCTCTGATTGGAGCCGGCGGCATTTGTGTTATAACGGGCTAGTTATTTGTAATATAGATATAGTCAATTTTTAAGCAAATTATCGGCACATTTAAAATTATTTTTATAGCTGGTAAAAGTTTATTCAGGTATGCTTCCCGGAATAAATTTTACGTTCGGTTTATGGTGTTTTGCTTCTTCATAATCCATAGAAGCATAAGCTATAATGATTACTGTGTCGCCAACAGAAGCTTTGTGTGCGGCAGCCCCGTTCAGACAGACGGTTCCGCTTCCTCTTTCTCCCGGAATAGCATATGTCACAAGCCGTTCGCCGTTTGTAACATTAACGATATGAACTTGTTGGTTGGTAAGAATGCCCACCTCATCCATCCAGTCTTCGTCTATAGTAACAGAACCTATGTAGTTAAGGTTTGCATCCGTAACTTTTGCCCTGTGAATTTTTGAATTCATAACTTCTATAAACATATTGTCACCTCCTAAAAGTTATTTTTATTTTGGGTCTGCGATAATATTGTCAATCAGTCTTGTGCTGCCGAATCTGACTGCCAGTGCGATTAATGTCTTTTCTGAAATAATAGAACCGCATTCGGACAAGCCCGGAAAAGTGTAGGCCTCTATATATTCGATATCAGCCAGCGGCGCCTCGGAAATAATTTTGCGAATACCGTCCTTTATGGTTTTCAAATCTTTTTCGCCATTATTTATTGCTTCCTCGGCTTTCTTAAGTGATTTGCTGAGTACCAGAGCTTGTTTACGTTCTTCGGACGAAAGATATGTGTTTCTTGAGCTCATAGCCAAACCGTCGCTTTCACGGACTATGGGGCACGGAACAATTTCTATGTTCATATTAAGGTCACTGACCATTCTGAGTATAACCGCAAGCTGCTGTGCGTCTTTTTGACCAAAATATGCACGGTCAGCCATAGTTATATTAAAGAGTTTGGCAACTACAGTTGTTACTCCTCTAAAGTGTATAGGGCGGCTTTTGCCGCAGAGTATTTTTGTAATATCACTGTCAACACTCACATATGTTCCATAACTTTCAGGATACATATCCGCCGCACTTGGATGAAATATAATATCAGCTCCAGCTTCCTCTGCCGCTGTTTTGTCGCGTTCTAAGTCACGCGGATAGGAGTCTAAATCTTCATTTTCACCAAATTGAGCAGGGTTTACAAAAACGCTTACAACGGTTAAGTCATTTTGAGACGAGCTTTTTTGAATAAGTGATTTATGACCTTCATGAAGATAGCCCATTGTCGGAACAAGACCTATCGTTTTACCATTCACTTTATTTTTTTTAGCCCAATCGTTCAGTTCTTTTGGGGTTTTAATAATCTGCAAGTCTAAACATCCTTTCTGTAAATCAAGCATTAATTAAATTTGTTATTTTTTTAAAACAGGAAAACTTCCGTTTTTAACTTCTGATATATAGGACGTAACTCCCGCCGTAATCTCTTTTCCTACTTGAGCAAATTGTTTAACAAATGATGGAATATAGTCGTCAAACATTCCAAGCATATCGTGGAGAACAAGAACTTGTCCGTCGCAGTCAGATCCGGCTCCAATACCTATAGTGGGTATAGACAAAGAGTCAGTAACTTTTTTCGCCAGTTCGGCTGGTATACATTCAAGCACCAGGCAGAAAGCTCCTGCGGCTTCCACTGCTTTGGCGTCCTCAAGCAGTTTGTCAGCTGCGTCCTGTGTTTTTGCCTGAACACCGAATCCGCCCAGTTGATTTACGCTCTGCGGAGTCAGTCCAAGGTGTCCTACTACGGGGATTCCGGCATCTGTTATCGCCTTTATTATTTCGCATACTTCGGTTCCGCCCTCAAGCTTAACGGCGCCGGCGTTACCTTCTGAAATTAATGCGCCGGCGTTTTTCACCGCCTCATAAACTCCTAAGTGGCATGAAAGAAACGGCATATCAGCTACTACCATACAGTGTTCAGCGCCGCGCGCTACAGATTTTGTGTGGTGAAGCATATCCGACATTGTAACATGGGTGGTGTTATCAAATCCGAGCATTACGTTGCCGAGGGAATCGCCGACGAGTATCATATCTATCCCGGCTCTGTCTACAAGTTTTGCCATAGAATAATCATAGGCGGTAAGCATAGATATTTTTTCAGCGCCCTTCATATTTTTTATTATTTTAGTTGTTATAGGTTTGTTAGTTGTTTGCTTAGACATTTTAATTCTCCTTTATAATTTGGCATGAGTTTCTTCATTATATATATGCACTTATTATTTTATATTGCACATACCATTGTATGTAAAAAAATAGGATACCCAATATGCGGTATCCATAACAGAGAAAAAATGTAAAAATTTATCCATAAACTTCATACATAAAAATAAATCCATTAAAATTATTAAATAAATTTACTTTTTAGATAAAATTTCCAGTCTCTGTTGGGAACCCAATCAAAGCTAGCGTCGTCATATATAATGTAAGCGGCAGAATCGCCGCATTTATATCCCGATGCAATGAGTATAGCACACATTATGTAAAAAAGCAAACACTTTTTTGTTACACAAAGTTACAAAGGTTACATTTTAAAAACAAATTCGATTTTATACTTGACATATTTGTCATCTGGTATTAAAATATTATTCATTGGTGTGTGCTGTGATAGAGATGTGATTTTTGTACATCCAAAGCTTTTTGCATTAAGTGTCACGGCGCATTTTTTATTTATTATAGAATTGATAAGGGGGAAATGTGGTGGCTGTTAAGTATATTTTTGTTACAGGCGGAGTGGTATCGGGAATAGGTAAGGGTATCACAGCGGCCTCACTTGGTCGTCTACTAAAGACAAGAGGGCTTAGGGTTACCATACAGAAATTTGATCCTTACATCAACATAGACCCTGGAACCATGAGCCCATATCAGCACGGAGAAGTGTTTGTCACAGACGACGGCGCTGAAACAGACCTTGATTTGGGGCACTATGAGAGATTTATCGATGAGAGCCTTACTAAAAACAGCAATATAACTACCGGCAAGGTCTATCATTCCGTGATAACAAAGGAAAGACAGGGCGCGTATCTTGGAGGAACAGTTCAGGTTATTCCGCATATTACCGATGAAATAAAGCAAAAGATTTATGATGTTGGCAATGAGGGAAATTCTGATGTGGTTATCACTGAGATAGGCGGCACGGTAGGCGATATTGAAAGTCAGCCGTTTTTGGAGGCTATTAGGCAGGTTGCCGGTGATGTCGGCAGAAACAACGTTATGTATATACATGTTACGTTGGTGCCGTATCTTAAAACGTCGGGCGAACTTAAGTCAAAGCCTACACAGCACAGTGTTAAGGAGCTTCTCAGTATAGGGATCCAGCCGGATATGCTTATTTGCAGGAGCGAAGTTCCGCTTGAGGAATCACAGAAAGATAAAATTGCGCTGTTCTGTAATGTTTCAAAGGATTGTGTTTTTGAGAATCTTAACTGTGACACAATATATGATGTCCCGATTATGCTTGAAAATCAAAACCTGTCTGGGAAGGTTTGCGAACGTCTCGGTATTGAGGCAAGTGAGCCTGATTTGACAGAGTGGAACAGTATAATCGAAAAGGTTAAAGGACTTGACAAAAAAGTCAAAATAGCTTTAGTAGGTAAATACGTTGGTCTCCATGACGCTTATCTAAGCGTAGCCGAAGCGTTAAGGCACGGCGGATTTGATTTGGGGGCTGAAATAGATATTGACTGGGTTGACGCTGAAGATGTAACGGACAGCAATGCTGAAGAACTTTTGGGCAAAGCCGATGGGATTTTGGTTCCCGGCGGTTTTGGAGACAGAGGTATTGAAGGGAAAATTTCCGCTATCAGATATGCCCGTGAAAACAAAGTCCCATTTTTGGGCATTTGCCTGGGAATGCAATTGGCAGTAGTAGAGTATGCTAGAAACATGGCGGGTCTGAAAGGCGCCCACAGCTCAGAACTTGATGAGAACACTGAGTATCCGGTTATAGATTTAATGCCGGAACAGAAGGAAATATCAAATATGGGCGGTACAATGAGGCTTGGCGCTTATCCATGCAAGATTCAGGATGAAAGTGTGTATGCTAAGGAAGCATATGGCGGAGCTGAGCTTATCAGTGAGAGACACAGACATAGATATGAAATGAATAATGACTATAGGGATAAACTGAAAAACGCGGGTCTCACTATCGCAGGAACATCTCCTGACGGAAGACTGGTTGAGATTGTGGAGGTTAATGACCATCCCTGGTTTGTGGGGGTTCAATTCCATCCGGAGTTTAAGTCAAGACCGAACAGACCGCATCCGCTGTTTAAGCAGTTTATATATAATTCGCTACTTTGTTCACAAAAATAGAACTTTAATTTTGGTGAATTTGTTACAAAACTATGAAAAGGGAAAATACTTATTGACAATTTGCCCTATTTGGTGTTATAATCTGTAATAAGCTAAAGGAAAAGTATGATAGGATAAACACGTTCTGTCGTCTCTTCCCGAAGTTTATATATTAATTTTGTAAAAAAAATTAAAATTTTAATATTTTAAGGAGGATTTGAGACATGAGAAATCTCAAAAAAGTGATTGCTTTGATAGCAGTTTTTGCTATGATGGTAAGCACAGTTGCTTTCGCTGCCACATTTGGTGACGTTAAAGAAGGCGATAATTACTATGAAGCGATCGAAACATTAAACAAGCTTGGCATTTTGACAGGCGACGACGAAAACAATGATGGCGTTATGGAATACCGTCCTAACGATTCTATCACAAGAGCTGAAATCACAGTTATTGTTGCTAGAATTCAGGGACAGACAGGCGCTGTAGCTCAGGCAGACACAGTATTTACTGATGTTCCTTCTACATATTGGGCATCAGGTTATATCGCTAGCGCTACAAACCAGGGTATCATCAATGGTTACGGTGATGGAACTTTTGGTCCTGACGATAAGGTTCTTTACGAAGACGTTATCAAAATGTTAATGGAAACACTTGGTTATAAGCCATATGCTCAGAACAACGGCGGATATCCTACAGGTTATATCCTCGCTGCTCAGAGACAGAGCGTTCTTAAGAACGTTGTTGGCGGAGCTGAAGGTACAGAAGCTACAAGAGGTCAGGTTGCTCAGATGACTTACAACGCTATTGATACTCCTTTGATGGAGAGATACGTATACGGCGGAGAAGCTCAATACGTTATCTGGGATGGCGAGTCATGGAGCCCAAGAAAGACTCTCATGAATCAGGCTCTCGGTATCAACAAGCTTAAGGGTGTAGTAACAGAGAACGAAGTTACAGCTCTTGACGCTGCTGTTCAGATCGACACAGATGCTACACAGCAGATTAAGCTTTATGTTGAGGATAACTACCTCGGTTCAAATGACACAAACAGTGATTACGAAGTTGATTCTGTATACCCATTCTACACCGGTGACACAAACGCTGCTGATTACCTCGGTTATGACGTAGTGCTTTATGCTCAGGACAACAAGAATGAGACAGATACAATTCTTTCTATCACAGAAGCTACAGGTAAGAATTCAAAAGTTGAGTTTACACTTGACAAGTTCAACAGCTATGATGCTGACACAAATAACCTGAGCTACATGAAGAATGACACAGACAAGAGTGCTACAAAGTTAAAGCTTCAAACAACTTCTAACAGAGTTAACTATTCTGATTCACCGGCTATCATTTATAATGGTATAGCTTACAGCGGCACACTTGAAAGCTTATTCGGAAGCTACGAAGGCGACGAATCAGGATTAATCTACAAAGACAGCGCTTACAGCGGTAAAGTTACAGTTCTTGACAATGATGACACATCAGGTTATGATGTAATCTTTGTTGACGTAGCAGTTGGTGCAGTTGTTGATGAACTTTCATCAAGAGGCGTTCTTACATTCAAGAACAGTGTTGGTGACAGAAATCACATGAATTCTGTATCTAAGGTTGAATTTGATTCATCTAACACAGATATGTACATCAACCTTACAAAAGATGGTAAGCCTTATGATTACACAGCTTTGAAGGCTTGGGACGTTCTTTCAATCGTTGCTAATAACGGCGATGCACAGAGCGATTACTATGACATTAAAGTTTTAGATAACACAAATACAGCAATTACAGGTTCTGTTTCACGTACATCTTCTTCTGACACATCTGCTGACGGTACAGCTTATACAATAAGCGGTGTTGATTATGATTTGGCTGAAGGATATTACAACAATGGAACATTAAAGGCTGGTTCAGAAGGAACTTTCTATATTGATGAGTATGGTAAGATTGTTGCTTACAACAAGGATTCAAACTCTAAGACATCTGATAACTATGGCTATGTAATTGACGCTCAGATCACATCTAGCGGTTTCAGTGACAACGTTCCTTCACTTCAGATCATCTATAAGGATGGTACAATCGGAACATATGATTTCCAGGGTACTGTAACAATTGACAATCCTACAGAAGAGATTCAAAAACTCGTAGGTGACAATTCTGACAGCGTATCATTTAAGTATAAAGATTATAGTGTAGATGCTATGACTGAAGCTATTAATACAATGGCTGGTACAGTAATCACTTATAATGCTACAAATGGTTATATTAAGTCAATCACAATGGCAGCTCTTAATTCAACAACTGACGATTCTACATTAGTACTTGAAAAAGCTGATACTGCAAACGTTTCTTCTTTCGATGAGGATACAAAACAGATTAGAGTTGGCGGAACTAAGAAATATGATGTAGCTGATGATACATTAATATTCTACATTGGTAAACCTGGTGATAGCTTTGTTTATAACAAGCCAGCAGCTGGTGAACCTTCTGAGAACTGCATAGTTGGTCAGGGTTCAGAACTTAGAACAAATGATAACTTTAGTTCAGCAGTATACCGTAATGGTGATGAATCAGGTACAGCAAGTGTAATTGTTATGTATAACACAGATCCTGGTGTTGGAGCTTCTACAGGAGTTGCTTACATCACAAGTATTGGTCAAACAACAGTTGATGGAAGCAAAGTATTATCAATTACTTACTATCAGGATGGAGAACTTAAGGAAGCTAACACAGATGATATGTCAGTAGGCGATTACCTCGATCAGAACACAGTAGCTGGTTCATTATTTAAGTTTGGTATTTCAAACGGAACAATTACTTCAGCAGTTCCTTACTTGACATTTGATGGTACAGTAAGAGATAAAGTATATGAAGGCGATGACTTTACAACAGCTGGTATTCCTAATGCTAACTATGTAAAGACAACTGGTTCAAACAGTGATGAAGAAGTTTACTATGGTGCAGTAGTTCAGAAGAGCGGTAACAGACTTACAATTGCTCAGGCAGATGCAGATGGTATTATCTCACTTGATCCTAATGATTGGGAGTCAGTATCACTTTCAAACTACACAGCTAACTATTATCTCTATGACCCAACAAGAAACGGTAAGGCTAAGTTCCAGACTGCTTCACTTGGTGATATCACAGTAGATAAAGTACTTGCTAACGATGGCGGTAACGGTTCTTATACAATCGATTTCGGCGGTGTAGTTGAAGATGCTCCTGCATTTGGTATGCTTGACTTCGTATATGTTAGAACTTACGAAAGAACAGCTGATGTTGTTGATTACACAACATGGGAGTATGATTACAACTTTTCAAAATAATTCATTATAACTGATTATTCAAGAAGAATTTCAAAGAGGTTTCCATATTGGAAACCTCTTTTTTTATGGCGTTTTATAGTATAAAAATAATCTCATATCAGGACTAGTAATTTATAAAATAAAGGTAAAAAACTATGTGGTAAAATATAAAGGTTTGGCAGCTGTGATTATTATAATACAGAGAGGTTCGGCAAAAAATAATGAAAGATGATAATGAAAGCTAAAGCATAACCTTTGCAAATACAGATGTAATATAATATAGAAATATTAAGTATTTTAAAATAAAGCAATTGAAATATAGAGAAAATAATAGAAAATATGAATTAAGAATTATTTTAACAAGTTGTAATTTGATTTTTTTACTTTTTTATATTTAAACTATTTTTATTGTTTTAACAACACATGTAAAACTTTGATATTACGTCACATAATAAAATAATTAAATTTTTTATATATTAAGTTTTTTACAATTATATTGTCTAAAATAGTGTCTAAAAGTACATATACTAATTTATTAATATTCAATTAGTAGTGTGCATGACCCCAATAATTAAAAAATAGATAACTAACATTAAAATAAAATGAAGATTTTATTTATAATAGAATTTATATCAAAATAACAGTTTATAGATAGTTGTATATATTAAATGATTACGGAATCACGGAGCCGAAAATATTTAAATAATTGCTTTCAGTAATTAACTTTAGTTTTCTTATATTAATATGGAATTGTGAAAATAAATAACATATATATTTATTTTTATATAAAATTATATTACTTTTTGCAAACAAAGGAGTGCTTATAGTATATAATTATTGACAAATTGCTTTAAAATATGTAAAATAGATAAGATAGGAGACGTATGTCAAGTTTGATTACAATTTTAAGGAGATATAGAAATGGCAATATGGAATAAAGATATTGAAACAATGCCGAGAGAGAAGCTAGAGGAATTGCAGCTTAAGAGACTTCAGGAAACAGTCAATCGTGTATATGAAAATGTTAAGCCTTATAGAGAAAAAATGGATAAGGCCGGAATTAAGCCTGATGATATTAAGACTTTGGATGATTTATCAAAATTGCCTTTTACAGTTAAGCAGGACCTTCGTGATAATTATCCATATGGTATGTTCGCTGTGCCGATGGAGCAGGTTACAGAAATCCATGCTTCTTCGGGAACCACTGGAAAGCAGACTGTCGTTGGACTAACTGAGAAGGATGTAGATATATGGGCGGAAATAGCCGCCAGAGCTCTTTCTGCTATGGGTGTCGATAAGAACTCGGTTGTTCAGACATCGTACGGTTTTGGACTGTTTACCGGTGGATTTGGGGCGCACTATGGAGCTAGAAAGATAGGAGCAGTTGCTATTCCAACTTCAAGCGGAAATTCTAAGCGTCAAATAAATATAATGAAAGATTTTGGTTCGACATTTTTATGCTGTACACCTTCATATGCTCTCTCGCTGAGTGAGACTTTAGTGGATATGGGATTTACTAAAGATGACATTAAGCTTCAAGGCGGCGCGTTCGGAGCCGAACCATGGACTGAAGAAATTCGTCAGGAAATACAAGAAAAGCTGGGAATAAATGCTTATGATATTTATGGTTTAAGTGAGATAATGGGGCCCGGCGTCGGCTATGAATGTGCAGATCAGTCCGGAATGCACATAAATGAGGATCACTTTATTGTAGAGGTTATAGACCCTGAGACGGGCGAGGTTGTGCCTGACGGCAGTATGGGTGAGATAGTGTTTACGTGTATTACAAAAGAGGCTTTGCCTTTAATTAGATACCGTACTAGGGATATTGCCACTATTAATAAAGGAATGTGCAGATGCGGCAGAACTTTTGCTCGTATGTCGAAGCCCATGGGCAGAAGCGACGACATGTTAATCATTAGAGGTGTAAATGTGTTTCCATCCCAAATTGAGGAAGTGTTGATGAAAACCGAGGGTGTAGCTCCTCATTATCAGATTATTGTTGATAGAATAAATAATAAAGATATGCTGGACGTTTTGGTTGAGGTTTCAAATAAAGATTTAACTGATGAGATTAAAAGTTTAGAGGCGCTTTCCAAAAAAGTTAGTGCAGAAATACTTTCTGTTCTCGGAATAAAGGCTAATATAAAGCTGGTAGAGCCAAAGACTATTGCAAGAAGTGAAGGCAAATCTGTAAGGGTTATAGATAAGCGCCAGCTTCACTAAAATGTATTACAAATTTTTACATATTGAGGGGTGCATCGGATGAATTCAGGCGGTAAGGTTTTGTCTGTAGTAATACCGATTTATAATGAGGTAAATATAGAGCCAAACATCACCAGAGTTATGGAGGTTTTGTCAAATGCTAAAATCAAATATGAAATAATACTTGTTGATGATGGTTCCCGGAATAACGCTTGGGGAGAAATTTCGGATATAGTAGATAAATATGAAGGTATTATCGGTATAGCGTTTTCAAGAAATTTTGGAAAAGAAAGTGCATTATGCGCCGGACTGGACGCGGCAACAGGCGATTGTGCCATTTGCCTTGACTCCGATATGCAGTTTCCTCCTGAGGTTATACCGGATATGTATAAATTGTGGGAGGAAGGGTATGAGGTCGTAGAAGGTGTTAAAAAGAAGCGTCAGAAAGAAAGCCTTATGTACAAATTATGTGCCGGAACCTTTTATTCTTTTCTGAAAAAATCATCTAATATTGACCTCAGAAACAGCTCGGATTTTCGTCTGCTGGACCGCGCGGCTATAGACGCATGGAAAGAGATGCCGGAGAAACAAACGTTTTTCCGAGGAATGTCTTCTTGGGTAGGCTTTAAGCGTTATCAATACGAATTTGAAGTGGCTGACAGGATAGAGGGTGAGTCAAAATGGTCGTTTAAACGTCTGATAGGACTTGCTGTAGACGCGGTGACTTCTTATACGGCGGCTCCGCTGTATGCAGCTTCTATTTTCGGAATCATTTTCTTTGTTTTTGCGGTTGTAATGGGAATACAAACATTATATATGTATGTGCTCGGGAAAGCTCAGAGTGGATTTACAACTGTAATACTGCTTCTTTTGTTTATTGGCGCGGTAATACTGCTGGGTCTAGGTGTAATCGGAATATATATTAAAAAGATTTATGAAGAGGTTAAAGGCAGACCCAGGTATATTATAAGCCGGGTCATTGGCAAAAAGGATATAAACAAATAATTTACGGGGAGTAAAACGATGGAAAATACGTTGTCTATATTAAATAATATATTTTTTTGGGTCATATTTGCCACTGTTGCGCTGGCACTTATAAACTATGCAGTTCGCAAATATAATGCGAGGATACTACCCAATAAAGGTGGAGGATTGAAGTGTTTTAGTCTTTCTGAATTCTCTATGAACGACAAGATATACTATTTAATTATAGCGGCTGTTGTAATAATAGGAATTGGTATAAGAGTTTGGCAGTTTGGCAGCGTGCCCGGCGGTTTTAATCAGGACGGCGCTATGGCCGCAGTTGACGGCAAGGCTATTGCTGATTATGGAACTGATAGGTTTGGCACATGGCTTCCAGCTCACTTGTATGCTTGGGGATATGGTCAAATGAGTTCATTGCTTTCATATTTGATAGCAATTTTCGTTAAGTTTTTTGGACTGACTCCTATAACAGCCCGTTTGCCTCAGCTCATTATGAGTATTGCCGGCGGCGTGTTCTTTTATCTTTTTATTCGTGATATTTTCGGCAAGGGGGCCGGACTGATTGCGGCTGTTTTTGTTGCTATAAATCCTTGGCATTTTATTCAGAGCCGTTGGGCGCTTGATTGTAACCTTTTACCCCATTTTTTTATGGGAGGATTGTATTTTTTAAACAAGGGTCTGACAAAAAGGCGCAGATATACTTTTATATCAATGATATTTTTCGGTCTTTGTATGTACTGTTATGGAATAACTATTTACACTATTCCCGTATTTTTGCTTGCCGTATGTATTTATTATCTTATAAAGAAACGTATAAACTGGAAAGACGCTTTAATTTCTGCCGGCGTGTATCTTATTATTGCCTGGCCGTTTTTGCTTACCATGTTTATAAACTTTATGAAGTGGGACACTATAAAGCTTCCGTTTGTTACCATGCAGTATTTTTCCGGGAGCGTGCGTTCAAATGACATTCTGCTGTTTTCGGATGAACCTTTTAAACAGCTGATTCTAAATGTTAAATCCCTGCTGAATACTACATTATATCAGAAAAAGGATTTGCCGTGGAATGATATTGTAGGTTTTGGAACAATGTTTCTGTGCAGTATGCCATTTGTATTTGCTGGATTTGTTGAACTTTTCCGGAATAAGACTGACGGTGCCAAAGGTTTGGTACTTTTTGCACTCTTAACAGGTGTTTGGGCAGGACTGCTTACCAATGGCGTAAATGTTAACAGAATTAATATAGTATATTATGGGTTAATGATGTTTGTTGTTTTGGGCGTATATTTCACGATAAAAGAAATAAAGTATACAAAGTGGAGCACTCTGTGTGTATATGCTATCCTTGGAATAATGCTGGTAAGCACATATTTTACAACCTATGCTGATTCTATAAAATATCAGTTTTATTATGGGTTTGGGGATGCTTTGTCAGCGGCGGAACAAGCGGATACTGAAAAGATTTATGTAACCGCCGACGCTCAAGGCAAAGGATATTCACAGGTGAGTGAAATATTAACCCTATTCTATGATGAGACGGACGCCGAATATTTTCAGGGTAAGAAAAACGATGATCACGGAAAAGAACTTCTGCCATATAGACAGAGATTCACTTATGTTAGCATGAGTTCGGATGTGGTTGCCCGTTCACAAAATGAGGATGCGGCATATGTCATATTAAAAAGTGATGTAAATTATTTTGACAGCACAAAATATAACATTATTCAGTTTGGGAATTTCTGTGCTGTGGTGCCCAGATAGCAAATATTTTGAACGGGGAGAAATATTATGGATAAAGTTGTTGAGTTTATAAAGAAGAACAAAGTTAAGGTTGCAGGTGCACTTATTATGATAGCCGCATTTGTTATTCTGCTTATAATCAATTTGCATGTGGATTATACATCCGATGACTTTAGATATAGATTTATATACGATACCCCCGGGAATCCTCTGCCAACGACAAAAAAGATTTCAAGTTTTTGGGATGTAATTATTTCAATGATTAATCATTGGAAGCTTTGTAACAGACGTGTTGTAGCGCATGGTCTTTTGCAGATGGTAATGCCGTTTGGGAAACTGTTTTTTAGGATTTTTAATTCATTGGTCTATGTGAGTTTAGGTTTTCTCATTTATAAACATTCGGTTTATGGGAAAAAGTCAAACTTATCTTTACTGGTACTTGTATATATTGGGATGTGGTTTTTCTTGCCGCAATTCGGCTTATCTGTGATGTGGGCTTCAGGCGCGGCAAATTATCTTTGGTGCGCAGCTATAATGCTTTCATTTATGCTGCCGTATAGAATGTATGCGGCAAATGGTGCTGATTCTGTTAAAGACAGTTGGAAGAGCGCTGTATTAATGGGATTGTTCGGTTTATTTGCCGGTTGTACAAATGAAAATACCGGCGGAGGTGTAGTGCTTATCTGCACCTTGTTTATCTTGTTCTATAAGATAAAAGGGTTTAAAATACCAAAATGGTCTTGGATTGGAGTAATAACAGCTGTATGCGGTGTTGTGCTTCTTTTGGCGGCTCCGGGGAATTACCGCATTGACTCAAAAGCGTCCTTTGCAGAAATACTGATAAGGTTTAAAGACGTTATTGCAAAAACGGAAACACTCGCTTTTTGGCTGTTTGTTATTATTGCAGTGGTTTTAATTTTAGCCTTGCTTGATAAGTCGAGACATACAAAACTGGGGATAAACTGGCTTGTCCCGCTGATATACTTTGTGGGATCGGTCGCTATGATATCTGTTTTGGCGTTTGCGGCAATGAGACCAGAAAGAACATGGTTTACAGCTATTGTTCTTCTTATTGTTATTGCAGGCTGGCTGTATTCAGAAATTAAATTTTCAGATGTAAAGCCATATATTATCACTGCTTCAAAATTGGGGTTAACCGCAGTATTTACTATAGTATTCTTAATTTCTTTTAATAAGGAACTTTCTGCAGTTAAATCTACATATGACCAAATAAAACCCGGACTGGAAGCAATTGAACAGGCGGTTGAGAATGGCGAGAATGAGGTGGAGATACCGCTTGTGACTCCATCGGATAGTAAGTATGACCCATATAACGGGGCTTTATATGCAGGCGACAGCCCAACGCTTTGGGTAAATGCCTGGATGGAGAAATATTATGGAATAGAAAAAATAACAGGGGTAAAATAAAAGTTGGAGGCGTCTTATGTTTGACAATGCGTCGGATAATATTAGATTAGATAAAAGGAACTATGGTATTGATTTACTTAGATTGGTTTCTATGTTTCTTATAGTAGTTCTTCATTCGCTTAGCAGAGGGGCTCTAGTGGGGGTTGCACCTTTTAATATACATTATGAGGCGGGTTTTTTAATTGAGGCTCTGACTTACTGCGCGGTAAATTGCTTTGCGTTAATATCGGGATACGTCGGTGTGGATTCAAAATTTAAATACAGAAGAATTGTACCTATTTGGCTTCAAGTTGTGTTTTATTGTTTGATATTTACCATGTTTTTTATGTATCTTAAGCCGGATTTGCTGACAAACAAAGCCTTGTTGGGAAGCAATCCATATTATACAGCTTTAACGCCTGTTATACATAACACTTATTGGTACTTCACTGCTTACTTTGCACTGTTTTTCTTTATTCCTTTTATTAATAAAGGAATGAGGGATATAACGATAAAACAGGCCTATGCGGTAATTATATCTGTCATATTTGTTTATATAGCATTGCCGTATTTTGCAAAAGTGGATCTATTTAAATTAGAAAAGGGATACAGCGCCACATGGATAATATTTCTGTATGTTATAGGAGCAGCGTTAAAAAAGATAAAAATAGAAAAACTAATCAGAAATAAGTATTGGTATTTGATTTTATATGTTTTAACCGCTGTGATGGCATGGGGCGGAAAATTTATTTCTGAATATCATACAAAATTAAACGGTGGTTTTAAGAATGATGAGGTATTTTTACAGTATAATTCTATATTCATTCTTCTTTCCGGTATGTTTTTGGTTTTGTTTTTTGCTAATTTAAATATAAATAATGATAAATTTAAAAAGGTGATAAGATTTTTGGCTCCGGCAGCATTTGGAGTATATATTATACATGTAAATCCTCTTATGTTTCAGCTTCCGTTTTGGGGTAAGCTTATGCAGTTGTCACAGAAGCCGCTCTACCTTATGGTACTGGGAGTTCTGCTGAATTCTCTGATTGTATTTGTCCTATGCTTAGCGGCAGACCTTGTGAGAATTCAGCTGTTTAGACTTTTACATATTAATAAATTTTTGGATTTGATAAGTGATTGGCTTTCAAAATATATGAATTTGTTCTGTGAAAAAGTGAAGAAATGTTCGGACGGGAATTCGGTAAATAATAAAAAATTATCTCAAGGAAAATTGAAAGATAGATAACAGTCTATTATCGTATAGATTTATGGTATTTTATGCGGTCAAGACCGATAGTATTGAATATCTTTTATTTGCGCAATTATGTGCGTAAGTATTATGGACCATAGTAGGAAAGGGGATTATAATTGGAATTTTTAACGAAGGCTGAGAATATTAAAATGATTAATAATATAGCTATGATTATTATACTCCTGCTATGTATTGTCAGTATGTGTAAATGGCTGTATGATTGTAAATTTTCTCAGAATACAATAAAAAGAGAACGAAATATTAACAGCAAGATTTACTTTATAGTTTTTGCTGCTGCTTTTGTTGTTGGAGTCGGAACCAGGATATATACATTTGGGCAGGCTCCCGGAGGTTTATTTTTTGATGAGGCGATGGCTGCTATAGACGGAAAAGCAATTGCGGATTATGGAACCGATCATTATGGAATGAGGTTTCCGGTTTATTTTGAAGCATGGAAAAATGGACATCAGTCTATAATGATGGGTTATATAATGGCTCCGATTATTAAGCTTTTTGGTTTTTCAAAGCTGACTATACGCTTGCCACTGTTATTGACAAGCATAGCGGGGGCAGTTTTTTTGGTTCTTTTAGCAAAGGACATGTTTGGCATGAAAGCGGCGGCAATCACAGCGCTTATAGTCGCTATGAACCCCTGGCACTTTATGCAGAGCCGCTGGGCATTGGATTGTTATATGTTCCCTCACTTTTTTATTATTTCTCTGTATTTCTTAAACAAGGGTATGAAGAATAAAAAGTGGCTGTATGTCTCAATGGTGTTTTTCGGACTTACTATGTATTGTTATGGTATTTCAATATATATCGTTCCGACGTTTCTTGTGGCATTTGCAATATATGCACTCATTAAAAAATATATCAATATTAAAGAATTGCTTATATCTATAGCTGTCTATCTGTTTATTGCATGGCCGAATATTTTGTGTATAATGGTTAACTTTTTTAAATGGGATACTATATCTACTCCGTTGTTTACGATACCGAGATTCTACGAAACACAAAGACAAACAGATTTGCTGTTCTTTACAGCTGAACCTCTCAAACAGTTGTGGGCAAACGCAAAGGAATTATTTAACCTCGTTGTTTTGCAGAAGAGTGATTTTTCAACTCATTCTATTCAAGGATTTAGTACTATGTACTATTTTTCAATACCGCTGGCTGTGGTTGGTCTGATTTATTTGTTTATACAAAAGAACAAGCTGGCCCGCGGAGTTATATTGGTATCATTAATCAGCTGTGCCGCAGGATGTCTAGTAACGCTTCCGGGCACATGGAGAATTGCCATTTTGTTGTATCCGCTAATGATTTTAACAGCGCTCGGAATAAAATTTATTATTGATAAGATAAGATTTTCTGAGTGGGCAGTATTGGCTAGCTATGCAATGATATTTATAATGTTTGTTTCAGTTTACTTTACAACATGGGCAACTGATATGTACCGGAATTTCTTCGGTGATTTTTGTGCCGCTCTTGAGTATGTCGAGACCTTTGATGTTGACAAGTATTATATTACATCAACAACCAGACTGCAGGATACTAAGAAGGAGAGCGAGGCGTATACTATATTTTTCCATGATATAGACGCTCGTTACTACCAGGGCTTGACGAATGAAAATCATGGAAAAACATATTTGCCGTATAAAGAAAGATATAAATATAGCAATATTCAGCCGTCCGACGTTAAAGAAAATGAAAATGCGGCGTACATAATTACTACCGCAGAGAAGAAGTATTTTGATGAAACTAAATATGATTTTAAGCCGTTCCGCGGTTATCAGACCGATTATTATGCAGTAACAAAAAAACAATAATTGTAAGGAGCAAATAAATGGATAAAATCGCAGTTCTTATTCCATGTTATAATGAGAGCAAAACAATTGAAAAAGTTGTAAAAGATTTTAAATCTGTTCTTCCTGAGGCAGTTATATATGTTTATGACAATAACTCAAGTGATAATACGGCTGAAAAAGCTGAGAAAGCTGGGGCAGTTGTCAGGCATGAATATATGCAGGGAAAGGGAAATGTCATACGCCGTATGTTTCGTGAGATAGACGCGGAAGTTTATATAATGGCTGACGGCGATGATACATATCCGGCAGAATACGCCAGGGAAATGGCTGACAAAGTTATATTTAAAAAGGCGGATATGGTTGTGGGGGACAGATTATCTTCAACCTACTTCACTGAAAACAAAAGACCGTTTCATAATCTTGGAAACACTCTGGTGAGAGGAAGTATTAACAGGCTATTTAAGAATAATATAAAAGATGTTATGACTGGTTATAGGGCTTTTAGCTATAACTTTGTAAAGACGTTTCCGGTTCTTTCGCAAGGGTTTGAGATTGAAACTGAGATGACTATTCATGCTGTAGATAAAAATATGGCAGTAGAAAATGTTATTATTGATTACAGAGACAGGCCTGACGGAAGTGAGTCAAAGCTAAATACGTATTCGGATGGTTTTAAGGTTCTGAAAACAATTATCAGATTATATAAAAACTATAAACCCAGGCAGTTTTTTACACTGTTTTCCTTCTTGCTTGGTATAATAGCGCTGATATTTTTTGTACCGGTGTTTATAACTTATATAAAGACTGGGCTGGTTCCGCAAATGCCAACCCTGGTCATGTGCGGATTTGTTGTGTTAGCTGCTATACAGTCTTATTTTTCAGGACTTATTTTGTCTACTATAGCTCAGAAAAGCAAACAGGATTTTGAGTATAAGCTGGTGCAGACGGAGGATAAACTTAAGGAATTTAAGTCAGAGAACAGCGATAAAAAGGTAAAGGGCGGTGAATTATAATGGAACATAAAATTAATACAAAATGGTTAGTGTCGGCGGCAGCCGTTTTGGTTATAGGCATTTTGTTGATGCTTAATTTCTATGGTTACCGCAGCATGAATTTTGAACTAAAAAAAGCCGGTGCAGCAAGCGATTCTGAACAGGTATCTTATGAGCCGCACCTCACTTATCCCAAAGGCGAATATGAGCTTGAGGTTAAAGGAAGCGGAGAGGTTACGGTTAAATCTGCTGAAGGAAATACGCTTGGAAGCGGAAAAGCAGGAGCTTCTTTTAATATAGAGCTTGACAAGGATGAGAGTGATATAATCATTTATAGTTCGCAGTCGGGCAATCTTTCAGGAGTAACCGTCTCAAAAAACGGCATGTTATATAATGACCTGGGATTCTTGACGCTTCTTTTGATTTTGGCAATGCTGTATATTTTGTATGTAAGGTTTTTGAAGAAGGGCAGCCGTGATGATAATGCGGTGATTATGCTGGTGCTTTTGGGAGCGGTGTTTGCTAGTTATCCGCTGTTTAGCGGAACTATTGGATTCGGACATGATTTAAACTTTCATTTATACAGAATAGAAGGAATTAAGGACGGAATTTTGTCAGGTCAGTTCCCGGTCAGAATTCATCCTACGCATAATAATGGATATGGATATATAACCGCGAGCGTTTATCCGGAACTGTTTTTGTATTTTCCTGCTGTTTTGAGAATCTTTGGACTTTCACCCGTCATGGCATATAACACATTTTTGTTTGGTGTTAATGTTGCCACGGCGCTTATAATGTATTATTCCGCAAAGGGAATGTCAAAGTCTAAGTATGTCGGGCTTATAGCGTCGATCATATATACGCTGTCAACTTGGCGCGTTATGAATTTATATTACAGGGCTGCTATAGGTGAAGCTTTAGCCATGGTGTTTTTCCCGCTCGTAATTTATGGGTTGTATTGTTTGCTTAAAGGCGATAAGAAAAAGTGGTGGGTTCTGGCTTTGGGATGCACCGGAGTATATCAGTCGCATGTTATAAGCACGGTGTTTGTGGTGATAACTATTATTGCCGCTGTGCTGATGTTTATCAAGAATTTTATAAGTGACAGACGCTGGTTAGGATTTTTTAAGGCTGGAGTTCTTACGGTTTTGCTCAACTTATGGTATTTGGTGTCATTTATAACATATTATTTTGGTTTGGATATGGCAATACGGCATACAAAGGAGAATACGGAATTTTTCTCAAATGCTATTTTTCCGACTCAGTTATTTAATATATTTAACACGAATTTTGGTTATTCACAGCTTCTCGACAAAGGCATGAGAAGCGATATGTCACTGTCGCTGGGCGTAGGGGTTACAATCTGCCTGGTTATAGGGATTGCTTACTTTATATTCAGAAAGAAAAAGGAAATAAAGAATGAGTCTTTTGTATTTGGTATTCTTGCTTTTGGTGTGCTGCTTCTGTTTATGGCAACAACTTTGTTTCCGTGGGAGCTCCTGCAGCAAAATAAGCTGATTAATATGTTTGCCGGAACAGTGAGAATGCCGTGGAGATTTTTGAGTTTAGCGTCTCCAATATTCTGTATTGCGGCGGCAATAATAATCGGTGCAGTTTCAAAAAGTGATATGTCAAAACGAATCGTTATAATGGTGACATGTTTTGTATGCGCAATAACATTTGTTTCATGGGGAACTGCATACACAACACAGCTGGACCCGGCGCTTAAAAAGGGTTATGCGGTATCCACAAGCGGAGCTGTTGGGCTTGATAATGAATATTATGTGGTTGGAACAAATGCTGACAGGCTGACGGCTGAAAAGTATGAGACCAGCGACGGAGTTAAGGTGGACAGTTATTATAAGTCAGGGACTAATATCGAAGCTGAGATTTCGGGTGCTAAAAACGGTTCTTATATTGAAGTTCCGCTTCTATACTATCCAGGATATTCTGCTAAAGATAACAATGGAAACAAGCTGGAAACCGAGGACGGGACAAACCACGTTCTGAGAATAAATCTGCAAAACGGAACTGATACTGTTAAAATAAAGTATTCTGGGTTATGGAGTTTTAAACTAGCTGACGCGGTCACCATTTTAACATTATTGGGAATGTCGGCGCTTTGGTTTTATCATAAAAGGAGAAATCTGATATGAAAAGACTAAAGGAAGATAATTTAAAACATTTTTTTGCGGAGGAAACTCTAAAGAAATATAGTGTAGTTTTTATAATAATCCTAGCGGTCATGCTTATTTGCGAGTTATTTATATTTAACTTTAAATGGGTAAATTCGGCTTTTGATAAAAAAGTAGACGCAGAAATGACTTTATCAGGGATAAATGAATCCGGAACTGACTTGAAGTTCACAAGTGACAGCGCGACAATTGAATATAAAAATTTAAATGAGGAACTGAAGTATTTGTATTTTAAACCCGGAAGCAATAAGGGGGGAGTGGCTGATATAACCTTATCAGCAGTTGATGAGGCGAATTCCAGTTATTTTTCTGCTCCGTCGCGCACCGTTTTAACAGATGTAAAGTCCAGTGAGTATATAAGACTTCGTTTTAGCGGAGAGGTAAAGGATTTCAAAATCACTGTAAACGGTATGAACGGAAAAACTATAAGCAAAGATAATATAGGTCTTAATGTCCGCGTTCCGCTTATGTTTTCCTGGATTAGATTTTTACTATTATCCTTAACGCTTATGTTGCTATATGTTTTAAGACCAAAATCTTTTGTGTATAATTATAAAACTGATTTAAGTAAAAACTGGCAGAGAATTGTTACTCTTGCATTGGTTGCTATCCAAATTATTACTTTTTGGAACATGATACACTGGAATACAGGTGTATTGGAATGGCATAAAAGTTATGAGCACCATAGGCAGTACTATTCTTTAATCGATGCGATTAAGGAAGCTCACTTGTATCTTGATTTTGAACCGTCTTCAGCATTGAAGAATATGGACAATCCATATGATTTCAGGGAGAGGTATGCTCAGAATGTAGCTTTCAAATGGGACCATGCGTACTATGATGGAAAGTATTATGTATACTTTGGAGCGGCGCCTGCGATTCTGCTTTATTTGCCGTATAACTTAATTACCGGAAATGATTTGCCAAATTACATTGCAGTATTTATTTTTGGAATTATGATTATGATAGGCATACTGCTGCTGCTTTGGGAGATTATTAAAAAGTGGTTTAGGAACACGCCGTTTGCCTTATATTTGTTATTGTCGGTTGTGTTTGGAGCGGCGGCATGTCTTGCGTATGCTGTGCAGAAACCTGACTTCTATTTGGTTCCAAGTTTGGGGGCTATAATGTTTGGCCTGTTTGGATTAGCGTTTTGGCTGTCAGCGGAAAGAAAAAACGAGGACGGAACAACCTCACTTATATCCTGGAGATTGGCGGTAGGTTCCGCTTGCGTAGCAATAATTGCAGGGTGCCGGCCTCAGCTTCTTATAGTGACTGTGTTTGGAATAATTTTATTCTGGAACTCAGTATTTAAGGAACGCACGCTTTTCTCAAAAAAGAGTTTGAAACAGACTGTTGCTGTCTGCCTGCCGTTTGTGATAGTCGGCGCGGCGGTAATGTGGTATAATTACGCAAGATTTGGTTCCCCGTTTGATTTTGGAGCAAATTATAATTTAACCACAAATGATATGACTAAGCGTGGGTTTGTTTGGGGCAGAACCGGGCTTGGAATATTTACTTATTTACTCCAGCCGTTTAACATGGACGCAGTATTTCCATTTATTCATGACTTTAATGCGGCAACTGTCTATCAGGGACTTACATTAACTGAGATGTTAATGGGCGGAGTGTTATGGCTGTATCCAATTTTGGTTATTGGACTATACGGCGCTTTTAAGAAAAATAGTTTTTCCGACAGGCGTTCTTATAGATTTGTATACTTCTCGGTGATTTTTGCGGTAATTTTGGCAATACTAGACGCGCAGATGGCCGGTCTTCTTACCAGGTACTTCACAGATTTTGTGTGGATAGCCTTTATCGGAACTATCATAACGGCATTTGCTTATTATGAAATGCTGAGGGATAACGAACACAGCAGGAGAAAGTTTGCAGGAATAATCTTAACGTTTTCAGTAATCACTTTAGTACTCTGCTTTTTGTCCATCTTTGCGCATACCGAGGATTCAATAATGAAAGCGAATCCAACATTATACTTTACAGTTCAGCATTTAATAGCTTTTTGGATGTAGGAAGCTGTATTAGGTTTGAGTAAGTTTTAATAAAGATTTAAACACACTGAAATTTGTGTTTCCGAGGAGATATAAAATAATTTAGACAGATATAAGGAATTGATGGATTTTCAAACGCGTCTTTATGAGCTGGACGAAATTAATTCATGCTTGTATGATATAGGTTTTACTAAATTAAGTGTGTATTCATCTTATGAAAAAGTAATCGCCGAAAATAATCAGACGGAAAAATTTTTGTATGAATGTTCTTTTTAATGACTTTAAGTATGACAAAGAGATTAAAACTCTTTCTAAAATTAAAGTTTTTTGTTATTGCAGAAATTAAATGGAGATTTGAACTAACTTAATTATCATTGTTGTTAATGCTTTTGCATTCACCGCTATATTTTGGAGAATAGTAGTTTTATAATTTTCATAGCTGTCCATAGTCTATATGATATAGAGAACGGAATAGATATGAGTTTTTGCTGTCCTATAAAGTTTTATTGATTTGCAGGTAAGAAAAATCCCTCTATGTTTTTATCATAGAGGGATTTTTAACAACTTATACATAATAAAAACAAAAACAGAAAAAGCTAATTCAGGTTGTATATATGCAGAGACCATTATACTAGCAATTTATCTTTTCTCAAACATTTGTTTCCTTAAATCTCCGCCTGTAATTATCATTATTTTAAAATCTCCTAAAATTCTTGAAGTAAAACGGGAGCTGTATAGTTTTTCCATGCTGTCAAAATCAAGATTAGTTGATATAACTGTGGACTTATTATTTATCAGTCTTGTGTTTATAAGGTCGAATAAAGCGGCCGCGGTAAACTGAGTTATGAACTCTGTTCCTAAGTCGTCTATTATAAGCAAGTCAACTGAGTTTATGTACTTTATAACGCTGACTGCGCTGCTCAGCTCGTCAGGATTTTCATATTTGCCGAACTTTACATTTTCAAGCGTCTCGCATAACTTGTACGACGTCTGATAATATACAGTCTTTCCGCGGGCGAGGGCCCGGTTTGCAATACAGCTTGAAATATAAGTTTTCCCGGTGCCGGCGTTCCCTTTTAACATAAGATTAAGCCCGTTTTCAAAATTATCGGAAAAGTCTTTAGCTGAATTATATACTGTCTTTGCAATATCCAGCGATGATTTACCACTGTTGTCAGGCACAGGTGAAAACAATGAAAAGTCAAAATTTTCAAAAGTTTGTTTTTTCATGAGCGCTGTCATATTTGAGTTTATATCAATATATTTCATAGTCAGCGCTTTCAGACATACACACTTTTTACCGTTCTCGTCAAATCCGGTATCATGGCATATATCACAATTAAAATGTTCATCAAGATAATCGTCAGGCAGATTTAAGCTTTTTAAAATAGAAATTTTTTTCTTTTGTTTCTCTTGAATAAAATTTTTAATTTTTTCAAAATCTTTTCCGCCGTGAAGAACCGAACGCAGTAAGGCGTTGCCGCCCTTCATAAGGTCGGATTCAATTTTTGAATATTCAGGAGCAGCAGTGCGTATTTCAGCTTTTTTTCTTTCAAGCTCGGTTATATTATTTTCTCTTATCTTATTCAGTTCATTCATGGCAAGCGCGTGTGCCGACTGCATATTACCACCCTGTGTTCTGCCGCTATGGCATTATTTTTAATTCGTAGTTTTTTAAACGATTATATAAGAATATGTAGCTAGTTGTCAAGCATCATATCAAGAAGTTTTTCCTCTAAGGCGTCATAGTCTGTTTTGTTTGTATCGTTATAATTATTAAATTTGCTCTTTTGGACATTGGAATTTTGTTCTGCTTTTTTGCTTTTTTGCCCTTTTGTTTTTCCGTATATTTCCTCGCTCCGTTTCACACCGTCAGCATCTTTAATACCTTCTCCGTGCCATGATACAAGAATTTTATTCATATATGCAAATGAAAGCTTTCCTGTATTTTCAACCGTTTTATCATATGCCAGCGAAACAAGTTCGGGAGAAATATTGAGTTCCTCTGTCCATGCGCTTATATATTTCTTTTCGGTTTGTGTGAGCGCACGGTCATAAATCCCCAGTATTGTGCGGATTTTGTGCTCATTGCTTCCTATTTCCTCGAGCTGCGTTATGTATTCCTCCGCTTTGTCAAAAGTATCTATTCCTTTGTCCGCCCAGTCAATAGCTACAGTCTCTAAGTAACGCTTTCCGACTTTGCCCTGCTTAGCGGCATAGCTGAGCAGCATTACAATAACTTCGCATGGAAGCCCGAGCCAGTCATAGAATGAGTATAGCAACTCTATCTCATTTCCTGAGAGCATGTGTCCGAGTATACTTTCCGCCTGATAAAACATTCCGGACAGAACTTGATTCTTGTCTGCCGCTGAATCTATCTCAGAGCTTTTATAGGACGGCCGCATCTTGGCATTGGATCTCTTTCTCTTAGTCGGTCTAGCTGAAGGATTCTTGTCGCTTTTGTCTTTTTCTGTGAATTCATAGGTATCTTCATCTATCTGTCTCATCTCTCCGAGACTTACCCAATATCCGAATATAAATTTTATCCTGTCCGCCGGTAGACAAAGCCCGCCGGCCACAGTTTCGGCGTTTGGCATCTCATCATTATGATTTAAAAGATATTTTGTATATAGATAGACTTGTATATACTGCGGATTTGCAAAGCGAACATACTTTTCAACAAATTCAAAGCTTAATTCAATTTTGTCCATATGATTACCTCTGATGAATTTTATTTTCCGACGCAAAATCTTGAAAATACTTGGTCTATAATTTCTTCCTGTACTGTAGCGCCTGTTATTTCTCCTAATGCAGAAAGTGCGTCTTCTAAGTCTACATATAGAAGATCAAAAGGCATACCAACACCGTTTAAAGCTAGATCTACAGACTCTCTCGCTTTTACCAGAGAATCTCTTTGTCTTGTGTTTGATACGTATACTTCGCCGCTTTTTATTGTGCCCAGAGCAAACTTTTCGGCTATTCGTTCTTCAAGTTTTTCTATACCTGCCGGAGTTTTGTCTTTCGGAGTGGAAGTTTCGACTATATCATCTGTTTCAAAACCAAACCTGTTTTTTAGTTCTATAGGAGTTATTTCCGCACTTTTATCGGTCTTATTAAGTATAACAATAGTGGTTTTGCCTTTCAGTGCTTTTGCTATCTTTTCGTCTTCCGGTTCAAGTTTTGAATTGCTGTCTATAACAAATAGGCAAAGGTCTGCAATCTTAATATTCTCCATTGCGCGGTCAATTCCGATTTGTTCAACCTCGTCAGAAACCTCAGCCCGTATCCCGGCTGTGTCGAGAAGACGAAGCGACGCTCCTTTTATATTTATATATTCCTCAATCGTATCCCGTGTGGTTCCGGGGATATCTGTCACAATTGCCCGGTCGGAGCGTGAAAGTGCATTAAGAAGCGAAGATTTGCCTACGTTTGGCTTTCCGACAATAACGGTGTGGATTCCATCACGCAATATTTTGCCGGTTTCAAAGCTGTCTATAAGTTCAGAAATTTTAGAACTTATAAGATTCAACTTCTCCAATACTTCTTCATCTGTAAGTGGATCAACCTCGTCAGGATAGTCGACAGCTGCGGATATATGAGATGTGATTTCCATAATATCCTGCCGTATATCATTGATTTTTTCAGCAAGAGCGCCGTTCAGCACGTTGGCGGCATTGCCGAGACCCAAACCGGAGGTTGAATCGATAATATCCATAGCAGCCTCTGCGCCTGTCATATCGGTTTTACCGTTTATAAAAGCCCTGCGTGTAAACTCTCCCGGTTCAGCCAGCCTGGCGCCGCAGGAAAGCAGCTCGTTTAAAATCAGACCGGCGGCAAAGTATCCGCCGTGGCAGTTTATTTCCACAACGGTTTCTCCGGTATAAGAATGCGGAGCGCGCATTACAGAGACGAGCGCCTGGTCGACAGAAGCTGATTCATCACCGGCTTTGTGAATGTCCGACAGCGTCAGTTTATGACTTTCAAGCTCCGTCAGTTTTTTACCGGATTTTGTTTTCACAACGTTTTGGGAAACTTTTTCAGAATCAGCCCCGCTTACTCTAATAATGGCAACGCCACCCGATCCGAGAGGGGTGGCAATAGCGGCTATAGTATCAAACATTTTCATTATGCTTTAGTCCTTTTTAATATTAGTAACAAGTTCATTTATTATTTCCTGAAGCTCAGTGTCTTCGGTTACCATCTTTTTAATCTTTTTAACTGCGTTCATAACCGTGGAATGGTCTCGTTTGAATGCGTCGCCAATACTGGCATATGACTCGTCAAGTATTACTCTTGAAATATACATGGCAATATGACGGGGATATGCTATATCATTTGAACGTTTCTTTGTGATAAGCGAGCCTTTGGGAAGGCGGTAGTATTTTTCTACTTCGTCAATAATAACGCTGATGGTTATATTGCGCTGCGGAAGAGTAGATAATATTTCTTTAAGCGCTTTCTGTGCCAGCTCCATGGATATGGTGTTGGTTCTCTCAATTCCAGCATAGGCCAGAATCCTCTTTAAAGCCCCCTCAAGGTCTCTAACATTAGAAGTAATATTGTTTGCAACATACTCGACGATTTCCTCGTCAAAGGTGAAATATTCGTCCTCAATCTTGCTCTTAAGAATTGCGAGACGGGTCTCGTAGTCAGGAGGCTGGATGTCAGCCAGCAAACCCATTTGGAATCTGGTTTTGAGCCTGTCCGCTAGATGAGGCGTTTCGGACGGCAGGCGGTCAGACGTCAGAACTATCTGCTTCCCTGCCTCGTATAAAGCGTTGAAAGTATGGAAAAATTCTTCCTGCGCCAATTCTTTAGTTGCAAGAAACTGGACATCGTCCATAAGCAAAAGGTCTACAGTTCTGTGCTTATTTCTAAAATCCTGATTTGTCTTTTCACGTATAGCGTTTACCAATTCATATGTAAATTTTTCACTTGTGGTATATAGGACGCGTTTTCCGGGATTATTGGTAAGATAAAAATTCCCTATGGCCTGGATAAGATGAGTCTTGCCGAGACCGCTTCCTCCGTATATAAAAAGCGGGTTATACTTATGCGCCGGAGTTTCGGCCACTGCTAACGACGCTGCTTGAGCAAGGTTGTTGTTATTTCCTACTATAAAATTATCAAATGTGTATTTAGGATTCAGCGCGCTTTCCTGTTTAATAGGGTCGTCTGCCTGAACGCCGCTGTTTGTCTCAAAGCATACATCCAAATCAAGGGATTTACCGGTCACATTTTTTATACTGCTCTCTATAAGCGAGCGGTATTTTGTCATTATCATACTTTTGTTCAGGCTTCCTTTTTGCAGTCCTCCGGGTACGCAGAGCGTAATAGAATCCCCTGCTACCTCAACCGGCTTGATTGGCTTTATCCAAGTATCAAAAGCTACCGTGGACATTTCGTCACGGAGCTGTTTAGTAACGTTTCCCCAAATGTCATTAATATTTTCCAACGTCTCTCTTCTCCTCTTATACCTATTGTCGTGGCTTAGGTCTGTAATACGGAATTACGGCGCCGGCGTTAAGGCCGCCATGCAAAGTGAAGCGCTCTAAATTCCTAATCTCTAATCCCTATTCCCTATGCTGTTACATTGTTGTAATATATTTTAACAGAAAGAAACTCATTTTTCAACACCAAAATAGCTAAAAAATTTTTCCAAAAACCACGCAAAAATGGTTGATACCAAATATTGTTGATTGAAAATTTTGAAGTAACAATATATGCGAAAATCATAAAATTAAACAGAAAAAAATTTTTTAAAAAATTTATTTTTACTAATATGCAAAAAAATAATTCTTGACAATTCATGTAAGTCGTGATAGAATATTATAGATTTTTCGTAGGCAGGTAATAACTGCCGTATTAGTATTATATTACGTTAAAAATTGCAGTAATAATATAGAAGTTTTAAGGAGGGATATAGAATGCTTAGAACATATCAGCCTAAAAAGAGACACAGATCTAAGGTTCATGGCTTTAGAAAGAGAATGAGCACTAAAAATGGCCGCAAAGTATTGGCGAGAAGAAGGCTCAAGGGCAGAAAGAGCCTGTCTGCTTAATGAAAAAATAGACGCCGGTCATGGCGTCTTTTTGTTTATTAAGTAAAATTATTATTCAGCTGTTCTCAAATTTGCTGTTGAAGAAGCAGGTGAAAATTGATAACGGCAGAGGGATTTTTATATTATTTTTATGAGACGGGAGAGTTTATGAAAGGAATAGCCGTATTAAAGCGAAATACAGATTTCAGGCGCCTGTACAGACAGGGCAAATCGGCCGTTACTTCCACTTTGGTTGTGTATGCTATGCCAAATCGGCAGGGAACAGACCGTCTTGGCCTGACCGCCGGCAAAAAGGTGGGATGCGCAGTGAAGAGAAACCGTGCTAAACGGCGTCTCAGAGCACTGTTTGCAGATTATTCCATCAAAAGATTGAGCGGTTCGGTTAAGAAAAGCTGTGATTTTGTTATTGTAGCGCGCGCCGCCGCTGTTGACGCAAGTCCTGCCCGTCTGAGAGCGGATTTTGAAACCGCTGTTTCTAAGGTGATTAAAGCGGCGGGAGTATGAGTTTTTTTGACATAAAAAAACAATTAAAAACTGTTGCAAATTTTTCCTTTTCGTGTTATTATTAAAATAGCTTAATTTCGGGACTTTGCCAATGGCAACAGAACGGATGAATATCAAATGAAAAAGTTATTTATTAAATGTATAAAAGGGTATCAAAAATATATTTCGCCTATAAAGGGCAGACCGACATGCAGATTTTATCCTACGTGTTCTCAATATGCTATTATGGCAGTTGAAAAGTACGGGCTGATAAAGGGATTGTTTATGGCGGTGTGGAGAGTTCTGCGCTGCAATCCTATGAATAAGGGCGGAATAGATTATCCATAAAAAAGTAAAAATAGAAGTTAGGAGGGCATCGAATTGTCCTATATAATGCTGGGCCTTGGCTGGGTCCTCAAACTCATGTATACTATAACCAGTAACTATGGTATAGCAATTATTTTGTTTACAATTATTATTAAACTGATTTTAATGCCGCTTACGGTTAAGCAGCAAAAATCAATGCTGAAAACTCAGAAGCTTCAGCCGCTTTTAATGGAAATCCAGAAGAAGTACGGCAATGATAAAGACAAGCTTAATCAGGAAACGATGAAGCTTTATCAGAAGTATAAGATAAACCCCATGAGCGGATGTCTTCCAATGCTGATACAGCTGCCTATACTTTTGGCACTGTATTGGGTTGTGAAAAAGCCTATTATATACATAATGGGCGTCGGCGGTTCTGATGTGTGGAGAATTGTAAGCGCAATTGAGGATTGGGGAGCAGGAAACCCTGACGCTGTTAATCAGCTGCTTTCGTCTATGAAAATAGACTCGCTCAATGTATTTGTAGAACAGCAGTTTAAGAATTTCGGACAGTATGAAATTCAGATTGCCAGATTTCTGCACGAGTATCCGGCTATCATGAACAGTCATTGGATAACGGATACAGGTATAACATATACGCTTATAGACTTTAACTTTTTCGGGATCGATCTTTCGGCAACCCCGGATCTTTGGGGCTTGATAGGACTGATTACCGGAAAGCTTCCGGAAGGCGGAATCACTTGGAATACGATAGGATTGTGGCTGATACCGATTATAGCCGGCGGAAGCTCATATCTGACATCTAAGCTCACTCAGGCAATGCAGCCGCCGCAACCGGTTCAGAAAGATGAGAACGGTTTGGAAAAGCCGAATCCAATGAAGACAATGATGATAATGATGCCGCTTTTCTCGGCGTGGATTGCTTTTACAATGCCGGCGGCTATAGGTTTCTACTGGATTTTGAGCAGTATTCTCCAGTTGGTACAGCAGATTGCGATTAATAAAGTTGCTAATGTGGATTTAACGGATGATATCGTTAAGGAGGAAATGGAAAATGCCAAGAAAAATAGAAAAAAACGCAAAAAGTAAAGAGGAAGCGTTAAGGCTTGCCGCTGAAGAATTCGGAGTTTCCATTGAGGAACTTTCTTATACGGTTGAGAGAGAAATCGGCAAAGGAATTCTTGGACGGCTGCTTGGCAGAGAGGTTATTATTTCGGCTTGGATAACGAAGGAAGCGCAGGAGGAAGAACAGCTCCGCAACGCGAGAGAGCAGCGAAGACAGGTTCGTGAGAGAAAAGCCGCTGAATCGGCGAAAAAAACCGATGCTTCAAAACAAAATAATAAGAACACTGAAATAGAAAAACCGCTGATAAAAAAAGAACAGCCGGCGGCTAAGAAGGAACAGCCGGTTAAGAAACAGGCTGCCGTTCAGACTTCTGACGGTGAGACTGAAAAACAGCAGGAGACGTCAAAACAGCAGGAACAGGCTCCTAAAAAGGAAAGAAACCGTGAGGTCACAGAAAAGTCAGTGAGCGACGCACAGTATTTTGCTGAGAATGTTATACACATGATGGGGCTTCCGGAGGCTAAGGTTGAAGCTTCAAACGGCGGAAGCGCAGTGGATGTTGAAGTTTCAGGCGAGAGAATGGGCTTGCTTATAGGAAAGCGCGGTGATACGCTTGACGCTGTTCAGTATCTTACCAGCCTGTATGTAAATAGGGAGAAAAATTCCTATATAAAGGTAAATATTGATACTGAAGGATATCGTGCAAAGCGTGAGGAGACCCTGATAAAGCTGGCGCATAGCTTAGAGAGACGCGTTCTCAGAGAGAGAAAGCCCGTCACCCTTGAACCTATGTCTCCGAACGAGAGAAGAATAATTCATTCTGCTCTTCAGGATAATGACCGGATAAAGACCTACAGTGTTGGCGAGGAGCCAAACCGTAAGGTGGTTGTAGCGCTTCAGGACTAGTTATGGGATATAATTTTTTTGAGAATAAGGATTGTGAATATTACCCTTGTCATAAAGCGGAGCGGATAAATTGTCTGTTCTGCTTTTGTCCTTTATATAGTACAGACTGCGGCGGAAACTGCAAATGGATATATGACAGGAACGGCAAACTGATTAAGGATTGCTCCAATTGTATAATTCCGCATACGGATGGCGGATATGAGTATGTGACAGGGCGTCTTGCAGGAAAAGGAGATAAAAAGATGGAAGAGCATATGAATTTGGAACAAGTAATAGATTTGGATAAAAAGTATTATATGAATACCTTTGGCGACAGAATACCTTTATGTTTTACTGAGGGAAACGGAATAGAACTTACGTCAACGGACGGAGACGTGTATAAGGATTTTTTTGCGGGCATAGCCGTCTGCTCACTGGGATATAACCATGAGAGACTGACTCGTGAACTGACCGAACAAGTAAAACAGCTTATACATACATCCAGCGTATATTATGTTGAAAATCAAGCGAGACTTGCAGAAATGCTGGTTAAGCACAGCTGGGGCGACAGAGTGTTTTTTTGCAGCACAGGCGCCGAGGCAAATGAAGGCGCGATAAAACTTGCGAAAAAATATCAGGTAGAGAAAGGAAATAAAAATAAGATTGAATTTGTTACCCTTAAAAATTCGTTTCACGGACGAACTCTGGCCACTGTGGCAGCTACAGGTCAGCCCAAATATCAAGCGCCGTATCAGCCTTTGATAGAAAAGTTTGTTCATATAGACAGAGACGATATATCGGGGCTGGAGAATGCTGTCAATGAAAATACCGCCGGAATCATGATTGAACTGATACAGGGCGAGAGCGGAGTGAATCCTGTGAGCCGGGAGTTTGCGGAAAAGGCAGCTGAACTTTGCAGAAAAAATGACATTGCGCTTATTGTGGATGAGGTTCAGACAGGAATTGGCAGAACCGGAAAACTTTTTGCATATGAACTTTATGATTTAAAACCTGACATTGTTACAATGGCAAAGGGGTTGGGCGGAGGAGTTCCAATAGGAGCCTTTTGCGCCAATGAGAAATTTGCTTCAGCGTTTAAACCTGGTGACCATGGAACCACTTTCGGAGGAAACCCTCTGTCAACCAGGGCCGGATTGGTGGTTTTGGATGAACTTATACACGGCGGAGTATTGGAAAATGTCGGAGAGACAGGTTCATACTTATTTGATAAATTAAGACAGCTAGCGGATGCAAATTCAAAAATTGCAAATGTGCGCGGCCGCGGACTGATGTGCGGAGTGGAGTTTTCAGAACCTATAGCCAAAGAGATAGGTGAAAAGCTTAGGGAGAATAAAGTTTTGGTAGGCGTTGTGGGCGACAGGGTTCTTCGTATAGTACCGCCGCTTATAGTGACAAAACCCGATATTGATTATTTAATTAACGTTTTAAAGGAGGCAATATAAATATGAAACATTTTATTAGTTTGCATGACATTACACATGAGGAGTTTTCCCAGCTTTTATCTTTGGCTGATAAGCTCAAGAAAGAACAAAAATCTGGGAAAGAACACCATATATTAAAAGGTAAAACTTTGGGTATGATATTTACGAAGTCGTCAACCAGAACCCGAGTGTCTTTTGAGGTTGGAATGTATCAGCTCGGCGGTCAGGCGCTGTTTTTAAGCTCGAATGATATTCAGCTGGGCAGAGGCGAGACTATTTACGATACGGCTAATGTTCTGAGCAGATTTTTAGACGGAATCATGATTAGAACATTTGACCATCAGGACGTTCTGGATTTAGCAAAGTACGGCACTATTCCGATTATTAACGGTCTTACCGATTTGCTTCATCCGTGTCAGGCGCTTGCAGATTTGATGACTATTCAAGAGCATAAAGGTCAGCTCCGAGGCCTTAAATTGGCGTATATAGGCGACGGCAATAACGTTGCACATTCGCTGATGTATGCCTGCGCTAAAGCGGGAATGGATATAAGTATCGGAACTCCGGCAGGCTATGAATGCGATAAGGAGATTGTGGCAAACGCTGTTGAGGACGCGAAAAGTATGGGAAGCAAGGTTATTTTAACCAATGACCCTATAGAGGCTATAAGGGACGCAGACGTTGTCTATACTGATACATGGGCAAGTATGGGCCAGGAAGCGGAAAAGGCAGAGAGAGCTGAAATATTTAAAGATTATCAGGTGAATTCGGAATTGTTCGGGTACTCAAAGCCTGACAGTGTGTTTATGCACTGCTTGCCGGCGTACAGAGGTTATGAAGTGACAGAGGATGTTATTGACAGCGGAAGAAGTATTATATTTGACGAGGCAGAGAACAGACTTCATGCCCAAAAGGCGGTTATGGCAATGTTGATGGTAGGTGACAATAAGTAATGGATAAGCTTTATGCGTTTGAGGTAAAAAGAGCCAGCGAGGAGGATATTCCTGCAATCATCAAGATAACAAAGGACGCGTTTTTGAAATATTGTGAAATGGCCGGTCTGAGTTACGATATAGAGGCTCTTAACGAAACATACGATGATGTTAAGCATGATATAGAGACCAAAGAGGTCTATGTAGTGTTTATAGACAACGAGCCTATAGGTGCGGTTCGTATCGAGCTGCAGGACAATAACGAGGCGTATCTGAGCAGATTCGCGGTTAAGTCCAGCGAGAGGAATAACGGTATAGGAAAAACGCTGATGAATGTTGTTGACAGCGTTATGCGTGAGAACGGTGTGAAATACCTGCGTCTGCATACAGGTTCTCACGTGACTCCTCTGATAAGGTTTTATTATGGCAGAGGTTTTTACATAGCTTCAGTAGAGAACAGCCGCGGATATCCCAGAGCTGAACTTATAAAGGATTATACAAAGAATCCTCAGGAGCGTTTTTGTAAATAACCGGAGGTAGATTCCTATGAGAATAAGCGAGTTATATAAAAATAGATTTGAAGGAGATTCAGTCAGCGTGAGCGGCTGGATAAGAACACTTAGGTGTTCTAAGAGTTTTGGGTTTATAGAATTAAATGACGGGTCTTCGTTTAAAAACCTTCAAATCGTTATTGAAGAAGATAAGCTGGAGAACTATTCAGAGGTTTCAAAACTGAGCGTCGGTTCTTCTGTCTCGGTTAAAGGAAATCTGGAATTCACGCCGGAAGCCAAACAGCCATTTGAGCTGAAAGCGTCTGAAGTAGAAATACAAGGCGTCAGCGCGCCGGATTATCCTTTGCAGAAGAAAAGGCATTCGTTTGAGTTTTTGAGAACTATTCCTCATCTGAGACCGAGGACGAATTCGCTGTCAGCCGTTTTCAGAGTTCGTTCTATGCTGGCTCAGGCTATTCACAGATATTTTTCGGAACATGGGTTTATATATGTCAATACTCCTATCATAACCGGAAGCGACTGCGAAGGCGCCGGAGAGATGTTCAGACTGACTGCGGGAGACCCAAACAGTGCTGAAAAGCGAGAGTTTTTCGGAAAGCCGGCGTCTCTTACAGTGAGCGGACAGCTTGAGGGCGAGGACTTTGCCATGGCTTTTGGGAATATATATACTTTCGGACCAACGTTCAGAGCTGAAAACAGCAACACAGCCCGTCATGCGGCGGAGTTTTGGATGGTTGAGCCCGAAATGGCGTTTGCCGGACTGAAAGAGGATATGGATTTGGCGGAGGACCTCTTAAAGTATCTGATAAAGTTTGTTCTGTCTGAGGCGAGCTATGAGCTTAACTTCTTCAACAGTTTTGTGGACAAGGGTCTGCTGGAGCGGCTGAATAATGTTGTGGATAACAGTTTTGTAAGAATAACCTATACTGAGGCAGTGGAAAAACTAAAGGCCGCAAAAAAAGAGTTTAACTTCCCGGTTGAATGGGGGATTGACTTACAAACAGAGCATGAGAGATATTTGACAGAAGAGGTTTATAAGCGCCCTGTGTTTGTAACCGATTATCCAAAGGATATCAAAGCGTTTTATATGAGACTGAATGATGACGGAAAGACTGTTGCGGCTGTGGACTGCCTTGTTCCAGGAGTAGGCGAGATAATAGGCGGCAGTCAGCGTGAAGAGCGGCTGAGCGTTCTTGAGGAGCGTATGGAAGAACTGGGACTATCTCAGGTGGACTATAAGCGTTATCTTGACCTGAGACGTTATGGAACCTGTAAACACGCCGGATTTGGTCTTGGATTTGAACGTTTAGTTATGTATGTGACAGGGATGCAGAATATTAGGGATGTTATACCATATCCCAGAACAGTGAATAATTTGGTTTAAGGAGCATTTTTATGTTTGATTTGGTTTGGAAGCTGCTGCTTTTGGTGGCTCTTGTAATTATAATAGTAAAGCGTGCCGGTATTGTTGCGCTGTTTGCCAAATATAAATATAGCAAGGGCGACTATAACGGAGCGCTTAAGATTTTCAGAATTGCCGACAAGGTAGGAAATTTAGGTATAGGGGATAAGATTCTGTTTGGTTACAATTGTCTCAGATGCGGGGAATTGGCAGCGGCTAAGAATGTATTTAGCATGGCTTATATGCTGTCTAAGCCTGCGTCTGCCGATAGGTTCAGGATAATGTCTCTTCAGGCGCTGGTTGCCTGGAAAGAAGGGGATATTGAACTGGCGGTAGGAAAGCTGGAGGACGTATATAACCAGGGTTTTAAGAACACTAATATTTATCAGAATTTAGGAATAATGTATAATCTCAGCGGTGATTATGAAAAAGCCTTGGCTTTTAACAAAGAAGCGTATGACTATAACAGCGATGACAATATAATTGTTGATAATCTAGCCGATACTTACAGTTTAATGGGTGAGTATAAAGAGGCGGAAAAGATATATGAAGATTTAATAAACAGGGAACCCGAGCCGAGATTCCCGGAAGCATATTACGGATATGGAGAGGTTTTAATAAATCTTGGGAAAACACATGAGGGAATAGCCATGATTGAGAAGTCTCTGACAAAGCCGTTTTCTTTTCTTAGTTTAAAAACCAAAGAGGATATAGAAAATATGCTTAACTCATATAAACAGCAGGCAGGAGAAGCAGTATAGTACATAAAAGCAGAAGACATTTTATTAAGAAATTGTGTAAAAGCATGTTATCTTTTATTAGTCGTTATTAGATTAAATAATATATTATTTTTATAGTTAGATTTTATATAGTTTTATAAAATTTTAAGACAAATGATATGCACCTCGAAAGTTAAACACTTTTGGAGGTGCATATTTTTATGAGAAAACTAAATATATAATATTTGTTAATAATAGATATGAGAATAAAATGTTTTAATTTCGGAGAACCAATAATATAATGCCGGAGAAAGGGAGTTTTAGTTGGAATTTGCAAAATTGGCTTGAAAAGCGGTAATGAATATTTATAGAAGAAAAAACGAAAAATTTTATAGTAGAACTAAGATAAGATCTTGTAATGCGGTTTCACAAGAAAAGTCAAACTAAGATATGATAAATGCCTGATATTACTTAAAGTGTGTCAAGAAAAATAGACTGCATGAGCAAGGGGACGATAGAAAACTTTTTGCCGGATTAAAGGACTTAACCGCTTAAAAGATTTACTATTGAGAATAAGTTTTTAATGCGGAAAATTTAATTAAAGAGTTAGAGTTTTATATTGATGATTTTAGATACACTGAATACCGGTGAAGTTAAAAAATGAGCTCGGTTGAATACCGAACTCATTCTTAAATATTTAATTTATTAACGTCTAATCTTTGTGATACGATTTAAAGTTTAGATAAAATATAATTACTATACAAAGATATTACTTATTATCAAAAATTTTAGCTTGATGCGCCTTTCTGTAACTGTCGGGCGTGCAGCCGGTATACTTTTTAAACGAGGTGTAAAAATAACTTCCCGAATTCAGACCTACGGCTCTTCCTATATCCCTGGCGGTCAGATTGGTTTCTATCAGCATTTTGCATACCTGGTCAAAACGCTTCTGTGCCAAATATTCCGAAATAGAAACGCCCTGGCTCTTTTTGAATATGCTCCTAATATAATTCGAACTTCTGTTAACATTTGCGGCTATCGCCTCAACCGACAGTTCAGGGTCTTTGTAATTGTCATTTATATAGTTGATTATATTAGTGACTATCATATCTTTCTTTGTATCGGGCTTTTGGGCGGATATAATATCCATTATCTCCATACACCGCGACTTTATAAATCTTGTCAGATCATCAATTGACTCAAGCGTGCTTAAGTCCTCTATAACGCTGTTGTGAACAACGCTGTTATTCCCGGAACTGTCAATAGTCAAATTATCTACCGCTATCAGCAGCCTCGCAGTATGAAGAACTATGGTATCATACGACATCTTATCCACTGTTCCTATAAACGCCGAAATTGCACGGTCTAAAACTTCTTCGTTACGCGCATGTATACATTCAAAAATCTCCCGCTCAAGCAGACTCGGGTATTCGCAGCTCAGCCTGGACATTGATAAAGTCTTGTCATAATCAATAATTGAATAGGGCTTAAACGATAATCTATAAAGCATAGCATACTTGGCTTTATTATATAATATTTGGCAATCGCTCACCGGACAATCCTTTTGAGTGCACAAAGAAAGGGTTGTGTTGACACCGAACAACTCAACGATATGCCTCTTTAAATCAGCTGACTGCTCTGATATAAATTTTGTGTCAGAACCGTGATTGAGCAAAAAGGCAACTGTTACGCCGTCTGTTTCAACGCCATAGCATTCAGAACTCTCGCCATACAATTCCTCGCCAATATTTCTAATAGCGAAAATTATGCTTGGTAAGTCTGAAATTGTCAGGTCTTCGGTCTTATTTATTCTTACGAGTATCACAGAAAAATTATTTTCTCCAAACTTAATGCCCAGTTCCGCGGCGGTCTTTGGATTAAAATCGCTGTTGCCCATTAATAGTTTCCGGATAAATTTTTCTCTCTCGTTAGTCTCGTTTTTATGCTCGAGAGTTTGGAGCTGTGCGTGCTCATTCATTGCCGGCTGTACGCCATTTATATTAAATGCGTCCATATTTTGCGCCTCCCGAATAATAATTGGGTATATATATCAAATGTTTGAAAAATAATTATATTGGCTGAAAAGTGAATTTTAAAACATTATTATTAAAATTCAATGTTTGATTATTATATATTAAAACCCATGTTTATGTAGTAATAATAACACACACCTAAATTTTTGTAAACCTTATTTTTCTACAAAACTGATGAGTTTACAAAATGTTTACTTATAAGCAATATTATGCTCAAAACTCTTGAATCAGCTCTATATCTCTGGGTATTTTCCAAAGTGTAAATTTTAAGTCCTGTGAATCCCCATAGGTCAAATTTAAACCGCTGCTATTTTCAGAGTCTCCGAACAGTGAGCGATGTCTGCCGAAGGCGTTAAAGGCCGACGGGTAACAGTGTATCTCTATCAGATGACGTTCCTCCGCCGCAATTGACGGCAAAGGCAGTGTCTCGCTGCCCTCATAAACAAACCCCAGAGACTCATTGTCAAAGAACACTTCAATTACCGCGGAGCAGCTGCAGTCCAGTTTAATCTGAGGTTTGTTAATATTCTCCTCAATATATATAACCTTTTTGGCAGAAACATAATCACGGCAAAAAGGATAGCCGCAGCGAATCATATTGTTCTCGCTGTCCATGCCTGTGTTTTTGACCGTAAAGTCATACCTTGTCTGCACCTGTCTGTCGTCAAATCCTCGGTATCCTTGATTGGCCGTCACCTTAAAGTCGCCCACCAAACAGAAAACCGGTCTGTCGCCGCCGCTTGCCATCACAGTATTTTTTCCGCCTAAAACATTACTCGTTATATTATAATAATTCCCAAGGCAGTCGTTCATTATCGGGCGGACTAAAATATTGTTTATGCTGACCTCATTATTGTTGTCAGTTACCAGCAAAGTTAAATCGGAATCAAATTCATCATCAACATTAAACTCGCATATAAATGAACCGTCTTTATATGATGATTCGAGCAGAAAACGGTTTTTTTTCGGAAGCGTTATGGTCCAGCTGTCCTGAACAGTGCTGATTGGCACTACTTCTTTGGTTAGCTGTCTGATTTGGTCAAGAGGAATGATTTCTGTATCAGATTTAGGTATGTCGTTTAAGATGCGAACTCCGTTGGCTTTTGCCCTTTCTATCGCGACCATACCCTTTTTTGAAAACGACGCCCCAGGAACCGTCAGCAAAGTCCCATATTCAGCTTCTCCGAGTTTCATACCGCCGCCTGAAAAATCTGCATTTTCCTCAAATATAATTTCATCTGTCAGGTCAAAGCGCCTGTTCATTTCATAAAGCCGTCCGCATATGTCCGCAACGTTTTGACTGTAATCATATGATATTGTTTTGTCCGATGTTGGAACAAAGTGTTCCCAAATAGCTCTCGTAGGGCAGACGACTAAAATCTTATGCGGTCTTTTTGTCTCATCTTCGGCTTTCTCTCTCAATCGCTCCAATATTTGCGGAACAACCTTTTTCCAGGTTATATGAGTAGGAAATGAAATTTGATTCCGGCTCAGGCTTTTATAATTCAGGTGCAGAAAGCTGGTATGAAATACAAACATATTTATACCGCATTCTATAAGCCTGGTCATATACTCTTCAAATTCACCGGGGCGTATTCCCCAGCCTAAACCTCCTAAAACAGAGGCGCCCGCCGTACCGCTGCCAAACTGTTTCGCAAGGCTTGAAACCGAGACAGGCAGAAAATGACTCACAGCTGTCTTGCCCGAAAAACTGACAGAAGGCAAATTAAACCGGCGCAGATATTGCAGTGCTGATCCGGTCTGTAAGACTTGGGAATACGGGTTTGCATTCGTTTTTATCTGCGGAAAATATCCCTTTTCATTCTCTTTGCACCACTCTGATATTAATGCGGTTTCTCCCATGCGGTCTGTTATTTTTTGCCAATACCACGCTTTAAACTCTGACGCATCTTCATTGTCTTCAAAAAGAGATTTAAGATTTGAAAATATATCGCCGTCAAATTCTTCAGTATACTCGGTTTCCAGCTCATCATACCACGGAACTGCCGGATATTCACTGTCCTGACCGGAAAAATCAGGAACTTCACTTGTGAATCCTGCCAAATATCCATAAGCTTCTTTTGAAAGCCCTGATTTATAACGTTCCAATACGCTGTCAATTAAGACAGCGGAATTTGTGTAATCAAAAGGACTTCTTTCAGGCGAGCAGCACTGCTTAACAGTGCCGCCGTCATATTCCAGCCATGAGGACAGCATCCCGACTTCCGGAGGCTCAGTCGGTTTCGCTTCCAGCCATATTTCCAAACCTTCAGATTTAGCATACAAGATTATTTCACTAACTTTTTTAATAAACTCATCGCTCATATATTCTATATCGTCTGAGTAATCTTCGAGAGCAAAAACAAAACCATCAAGCCCATATCCTTTAAAATCTGATATTCTGGACTTTATAAGTTCCATATCGGTTACACTGTCAGCAGACAGCGACGCCAGAAATTTAACCGGACGCTCCATGATTCATTTCTCCTTTGATTTTGGTTGACAAATTAATTATTTATCATTATACTATAAAAGAATAAAAAAAGAAAGAATTATTTAAAGGAGTATGAAAAAAATGAAGATTGCTTTGATTAATGAGAATTCTCAGGCTGCAAAGAATGAGATAATTTACAATTCACTAAAAAATACAGTTGAACCAATGGGACACGAAGTGTTAAATTTCGGGATGTATTCGGCAGACGATGAAACTCAGCTTACATATGTTATGAACGGGCTTTTGGCTGCTATACTGCTTAACTCAAAAGCTGTAGATTTTGTCGTTACAGGCTGCGGCACAGGCGAGGGCGCTATGCTGGCGCTCAACTCATTCCCTGGCGTTTTGTGCGGACATGTTACAAGCCCGCTTGACGCATATCTTTTTGGACAGGTTAATGACGGAAACGCTATAGCTATGCCGTTTGCCCAGGGCTTTGGATGGGGTGCTGAGCTTAACCTTGACTATACTTTTGAAAAGCTTTTCTCAACAGAGATGGGCGGCGGTTATCCTAAAGAGAGGGTTGTGCCTGAGCAGAGAAACAAAAAGATTCTTGACGAGGTTAAAAAGATTACACATCACGATATTATGTATGTTCTTGAGAACATTGACCAGGACTTTCTGAAAACAACCGTAAGCAGTGAGAAGTTCAAAGAATTGTTCTTTGCAAACTGCCAGGTTCCTGAAATAGCTGATTATATTAAAAAAGTTATCGGCGAATAATCACACAAAAATTCATGGTCTAACAAATAGTATATTGATACGAAACATAAAAGCTCCCGGTCTTTGAACAAACAGGTTTGTGCGTGCAGTACAAGCTGGAAAGGTTCATTTACGGGGAGCTTTTTTATTTATTAAGTCTATCAACCGAAGTTCTTTTAATTCAATTTTATATTACAGAAGTTTTGAGTTTCAAATATGTATTCAGCGGATTCAAAATAGATTGTTTAATCTTGACTCATATTATTCATATTATTTTTTAAAATTTTAGATGAATCCGCTGAATACATATTTGATTAATTTCCACACATTTAGCTTTTTTCAGTTATTTTATTTTTTATCTACTATATTTATTATTTCATTATATATAACCGCCTCCATATCATCCGGGTTTTCATTGACTTTTACCTCACAGCAAAATTCACCTAATGTACTATTTCTTATTCTCCAATAATTCTTTAACAAATTATCTTCTTCTTTTTTAAATAGAGAAATATAAAAAGTATATTTTTTATAATATACCTTAAATATTGTTGTGTCCGCTTATTGTTGTGTCCGCTTCTATTTTAAATCCCTTTTTCTCATATTCTTTATATTTTGGAAACCACTCTTTTAAATCATCATTAAATTTATTTTTTGCCCATTCCTCACAAAACATTTTTTTCCTCCATAGACTTTTAATAATTTTATAGATAAAAATTATTTAATCTTCAGATTCATTTAATCTCATAGGCATTTTATTTTTTCATAAATAAAGTTTTTCTATTTACAAAAGATAGCTTTTAAGGGAATTTACCTTAAAAGTTAATAAGGGAATTTGCCTTATGTTAAGCTTTGCGAAGGGTGATTAAATTGAATTATCGTATTAGAGATTTACGTGAAGATAAAGACTTAACTCAAACAGATATAGCAAATCTTTTGAATATTCATCAGACAACATATTCATCATATGAATTGGGAGATTTGAATATTCCGGTTTCAGTACTTAATAAGTTAGCTGATTTCTATAAAACAAGTATAGATTATCTAGTCGGACGTACTGATGAAAAAAAACCATATCCTAGAGGTAAATCAAAAAAATAATTTTCAGTTTTTATTTTCATTATTATTATAAGGGAAATTCCCTTAAAAGTCAATAAGATATTTTCCCTTATATTAATCTTTGTATGAGGTGATTAAATTGAAATATCGAATCAAAGATTTGCGTGAAGATAATGATTTGACACAAAAACAGATTGCAAAGGAAATAAATGTTCATCAAACAACGTATTCTGACTATGAATTGGAAAACATACAAACTCCGGTTGATGTACTTGATAAATTAGCTGATATATATAATACAAGCATAGATTATTTAGTTGGACGCACAAATGAAATTAAGCCTTATCCTAAAGGTTAAATAAAATAATATAAAAGCAACATATATAATGAACACTGCGTGTTCAGATGATGGCTCACCTAACGCGGCGCATAAATGCGCCCTTCCGATGTTCGCAAACACACTTTTTTTACTCTATTATTTATATATATTGATTAGCTTTATTTTGGTTTTAAGTAATATAGAATTTTATTACTATATAATATACTTTTGTTTATTCAGGTAACAAGAAACTAATATTAATACCAAAATCATTAATTTTAAAAGTAATGTTATGTGAACTTCGGCAGGGCAAACGCAGGTTGCCGCGTTAGGTGAGCTATTATCTGAACACGCAGTGTTCAATATGCAAATATCATAATTTATGTCTCACAAAAGTTATACAAATACGCATATATATTGTACTTAATAAAAATATCATAATCTATATGAAATAATTCATATATTTGAATTATTTATCTTAGTGTAGCTTTATATGTAATTAGTTATTTATTATATAGGATAGCAGGTTTATAAGGTGGAATATATATCATGTAAAACTCATTAGTTTTATGAATATATACTTTGTTTTTCAAATATATACTTTACTTTATTTCTTAAAACAATTAGTTTAGTTTGCATTCTTCTTATATAAATCATATAAAAAAGATGTTTATTTTATTATATCATTATTCAGACAGAGATTTTACTTTTATAAATTATTGAAAAATAAAAAATGTTTATTATTTTTTATTTTTTTGCTTCATTCTATATATTAAAAACGAATGAATATTATTTGAATATATACTCAATTCTATTAATTTGTACTGGACCTATAAAAATATTCTTAATCTGGACCTAAAAATATTTACTTGTTTGGTATATAATAAAATAAAAAATATTGTTGGGAGGAAAGAAAATGTTTAAGAGATTAGGAGCTTTAGTTATGTCTGTTATGATGTTAGGCAGTTCGATGGCTGCCGCGGCAGCTGCTGATGTCAACCTTGAAGGATATCCTTCTCAAAAAGGATATGACCCGGAAACTGTAATGTGGACTGACAATCCGATTGAAAATGTATTGGCGGAGACCGGAATTTACGGTAATGCTGCCGAAGTTAATCCAAATGCAGATTCTAAAAGTAATGTGAGTATGCAGAATCCTTATGCAGCTAATGGCGATAAGTTTACGGGCTGGGCATATTCTGAATTCTGCTGGACAAATTCGTATCCGATAGGAAACGGTCGCATGGCGGGTATGGTTGCAGGAGGAATTGATAAAGAAGTTATTCAAATCAACGAAGATACTTGTTGGGATGGGTCACCGTATGGAACTCTAAAAGATGAAAACGGAAACACACTTACGAAAATTTCTCAGACTGCCAATGCAGAAAAAATAAGCGTTGAGAATCCGACCAGCGGAAGTATTAAGGATGACTGGAAGTATTTCCGCGGTGCGAATGCAGATGGTACTCCGGCGGAAATCGGTTCAGCTGACGCTATTGTTGGTGATGAGACTTTTAGAACAAAGTTCCCCGATTTTGCTAATAAAAGTATTTCATATCAGTCACTGAATATAGATAATTCAAAAGAGCAACAGGCTGTTCAGGACAGATGGAGTATGGAAAGAATGGTTGAGGAGACTTTCTTAGGAAGTCCAAACAGACAAAGAGCATATAAATCATTTGTTGAGGTTTATCTTGATTTTGGACAGCACCATGAACAGGCTGAAAATTATGTTAAGCGTCTTGACATGAAGACAGGCGTAGTTACTGTTGAGTATGATTATCACGGTGAGCATTATAAACGTGAATCTTTTGCAAGTTACCCTGACCAGGTTGTTGCAACTCATGTTGAGTCAACTGAAGAATTAAATTTCTTAGCTGAGTTACATACATATCATAATCAAAAAACTGATTACTATAAGTATGAAAAAATCAGTGACAATGAAGTTAAATTGACTGCTTCTGTTTATAATGGAAGCAAAGACGACAATGAACCAGGAACTGTAAACGCAATCAGATTTGAAGCTCACATGTTTTTAGACGGAGATAAGGACACAAGGTTTGCAGTTGCAAAAGATAATACTTCCGTTTCAGTAGTGGGGGGAAACAGCGCCGATATATATGTTGTCGGAGCTACAAATTATGTTGATTATTTAAATCTTGACAATACAAAGCCGGGTAAAGATTGTGACAAATATTCAGCAAATGTTAAGAAGAGAACATATTCAGAGATAAAAGCAAGACATATCGCTGACTTTAAAGAACAGTTTGACAAAACCGATCTTACTATTCAGAACGATACTGAATACGCAGATGAATATAGTAATACACCTACAGAAAAGCGTATTCGTAAAGATATAGATGGTAAGTCGGGATTTTTGACCGGAGCTGACTCAAGTCTGGAAAAAGCTAATGCAAACGGTGTTTATTCAACTTATTCGGAAGGTGATAATCAGCTGGCAACACTTGATTTTAACTATGGAAAGTATTTGATTATCAGCGGCTCGAGAGCAGGAAGAGAAGCTACCGGCAGTGACGAGATAGATATACCTGAGAGCCAGCCGCTTAATCTGACAGGTAAATGGAATGCTGCGCTTTCAGCTTCCTGGAATGGAAAGTATACAATTAATATAAATACAGAGATGAATTATTGGGCCGCCCAGCCTCTTGGACTTGATGTGTGCGAACAGCCGCTTATAGATACGTTTGACGACTTGGCTCAGAGCGGAAGTATAACGGCTGCATATCAGTATGGCATTACAAATGACAGGGGAGACGACCAGTACAAGCCTGGTGATCCGTGGGTAATGCATCATAATTATGACCTTTGGAGAGGCACACAGCCTATTGACAATGCAACGGCAGGTCTTTGGCCGACAGGTGGTGTTTGGCTGCTTGACCATGCTTGGCAGTATTATAATTTCAATAAAGATACTGAGTATTTAGCAGAAGTATATCCTTATATGGTTGGAGCTGCTAAGTTCTTTACACAGTTTTTGGTTGTAGACCCCAAGACAGGGTACTTAGTAACAGCGGCTTCATGCTCGCCTGAGCAGGGCGGAGTTCAACCGGGACCGGCAATGGATACACAGCTTGTCAGAAACCTCTATGATATGGTACAGAAAGCGTCAGAAATACTTGGAAAGACAAGTGAAAACGCAGAGCTTCTTGCAAAGATTAATGAGCAGATGCCTTCATCATATTTAGCTGATGAAAAAGGAAAAATTGCTCCAAATATTATTGACGATGCAGGTCTGATAAGAGAATGGGTACGCGGAGACGTGAGCTTTGATATTTCAAGCGGAAATGCAACATGGCAGGTTATAAATCCGTTTACAAATGAGAAAACAGGTGTTTATGATCATACTGCCAGCAATAATGGTAGTCACAGACATTGCTCAAATTTATGGGAAATGTATCCTGGAACGCATTTGAGCGCGTATAGTGAAAATGAAAATGAGCAAAAGATTTTTAAAGCTTTTCAGGATTCTACAACAGCACGTGGAGCCGGTTCTGGTCAGGGCTGGGGAGTAGCATGGAGAATATCTCTTAATGCAAGAGCTCTTTACGGCGACACATCGTCTAAGATGCTTGAACAGTTATTTACAACAAGAACATCACCGAATCTCTTTGACCAGCATCCGAATTTCCAAATAGACGGAAACTATGGTATTACCGCAGGTGTTATAGAAATGCTTATCCAAAGTCATGACGGAACTATAAATCTGCTTCCGGCAATTCCTGAAAGATGGAAGACAGGTTCTTTCAAAGGATTTAATACCCGCGAAGGCGCAACCGTAGATTTGAAGTGGGATAACAATGTTCCAAGAGAGGCAGTTATACACGCTAAAGAGAATAAGGAAATGAAAATTAGAAGCGAGTATGCTGCAAATGCTGAGATATTTGACGCAAATGGAAATAAGGTAGAAGCTAAACTCAGCAGTGATAATACTTTATTGTCATTTACAGCTGCCGAAGGTCAGGATTATACAATAAAGAATTTTGGAAATGAACTGAATCCAACATCTGTTCCTGAGCCAACAGAACAGCCGATTAAAGGAAGCCCGGTTCCGAGTAATACTCCTGTACCAACACTTGCGCCTAATGTTCCGCATGTTTATGATATAAATGCGTCTTATTATGAGAATGATAAGTTATGTGTTGATGTTACATATAATGGAACAGAGTCAGAGCCTAAAGCAAAGGTTTTGATTGGTACATATGATTCTCAGAATCAAGAGGAATTAATAAATTCAAGTGAATATGATATAACCGGCTCAAATAGATATGAATTTGATTACGCTAAGCCTCAGGATGGTCAATTTGTAAAGATATATGTTTGGGACGGAACAAATTCAATTACACCTTTAAGCGGTGTTGGAACAATAGGTGAAAAGCCTGTTCCGACTATAGAGCCGACAAACGCTCCAACTGATAAGCCTGTACCTACAACTGACCCGGCAAGAACCATTACGGTTGATGGTTCAAAAGAATCTGAACCTGCTGCCGGAACTTATAAGACAATTAGAGAAGCGGTTGCTGCAGTTTCTGCTAATCCGCCGTCAAATGAGGAATCAAGAATTTATATAAATGTTGTTCCCGGAACATATCGTGAACAGGTAGTTATAAATGTTCCTTATATAACATTACAGAAACAGCCTAATTCTCAGGGAGAAGTTAAGCTTACATGGTACTATGGAACTAATACTTTGTATGACAGCTGTGATGAGAGCGGATATTACAATCCTGATGTAATTGACGGAGGGGTTACCAAAAACGCTCCTAAGGATTGGGGTCCGGCCTTAGTGGTAAAAGAAAACGGCGACAATTTTGCTTGTGAAGGTTTGTATCTCGAAAACTCGTTTAATGAGTATTACACTCAGGAGGAGTTGAACGAATATATGGCTCCTGCCGAAGGTTCATTTGACAGAGGAGCATGGCTTAATGAACAGCTGAATAACGGTGTAGATGACGAAACAATAAACGGCTGGATTCAGTCGCGTTCACCTATAATTAAGGATACAAAGCCGAGTTTGAGAGAAAGAGCAGCCGCAATAAATACTAAGGCTGACAGAATAGTATTTAAAAATTGTACCATTATGTCTAAGCAGGATACTATGGGAATAAACAATGACAGAATTTATTTTGAAAATTGTAAAATAGGCGGAACTGTTGATTATATCTGCGGAAGTGCGACGGCAGTATTCAATAATTGTGAGTTATATTGGAATGCCGGACCAATAAAGGAAACTTCTAAATCCACAGACACAGATTCGGGATATATTACGGCGCCAAGCCAGTCAACACAAAAAGGTTATGTATTCTATAATTGTAAGGTAACGGGCTCTGAAACTGCAACTGCAGGAGCATTTGGCAGACCGTGGAATCCAAATGGAGAAGCGATATATATTAACACTAAAATTGGCACAAGCTCACGACCGGGATACAATGCAAAGTCGTTGATAAGTGAATCCGGGTGGGCAACAATGAGTGATAATCCGCCGGAGAATGCAAGATTTGGAGAGTTTGGCTCAACTGACATAAAGGGTTATCCTATACAAATTTCAGGAGATTTAAGACAGAGTAAATTACTGGACGAGTGGACAATGCTTGAATATAATCCTTATAGTTATACATGCGGTACTGACGGTTGGGATCCGTCAGGGACAGCTGAGGATTATAAATCTGTAAACAGCGTTGCTGAAGCAACTAACGTTGAAATTCCGGAAGGAACGAGCACAGAGGTTGTGCTCCCGTCTGCTCCAAACGGTTATGAATTTAGCTGGGCATCTGAGTCTGAATATGCTGTAGTAAGTGAAGACGGAACAAAGATTATTGTTACGAGACCGGCCAGCGGTGAGAAACCAATAGAAACCGAAATAATTTTGTATGTTAGAAATGCTGACGCGAATGCTATTGGAACAAAAGCGGTTATACCTGTAACAATTAATCCGACAACAGATAAAGAAAATGTGTTTGAAGTAAACGGTACTGTAACAAGTACGAGCGGAGCGCCTGAAACAGATATTCATATCAGCGTTAAGCTCTATAAGGGCAAGGCAGTGATTAAGACAGCTTCTGCAATAATAAAGGCGGGAACAACTTCGTCGTCATATAAGGCTGACGGTATACCTGTTGGTGATTATAAGCTGGTTATAGATGCCGAAAGCTCTGATTATAAGGTTACAGTCCCTGCAGACGGCACGGTTGAAATATCGGGGGCAAAAGGAGATATTAAAATGGTTGATTCAAGCGTTGGAAAATTGACCCATACCGTTTTAAATATTACTACTGACCCAACAGCCATAGGAAGCGGAGCTTCAGTTGTTAATAATAATGGTTCATATACAGTTTCAAGCCCAAGCGGAACTTCTGACGGCGCATACTGGAATCTTTCCAAGTTAGCAGAGGGAGTAAAAACGAGTGATTCGGTTACTGTTTCATATACTGTGACATTCTCTGCCGATAAGCCTTATAAGCAGGATGATATGGGATGTATGATTGATGTTCTTTCGGGAATACCGGGAACTTTAAATAAGAATGCTAATCCTATACGCATAAACAGAGTTAACATGGGTCGTTGGGATCAGATGAATATGCTCGACTTTGCCCAGGCGTCAAGAAGCGGTTCACAGGATACCGAGCATCAATGGCTAAAATGTGCCGGAGAAGGTATAGCTAAGAACTCATATAAGCCACAGTCGGTAAAAGTAGTTACAGACTTTAAAAACCGTGTTATGACAGCCTCTGCTAAGGTTACAGAGGCGGCAAGCTGGAATGACTATACGTTTACCGGATTCCCTGAAGAAGCTGATGTTGACCGAGAGAATATGTGTCTCGCAGTATATCCGGGAAGCGCAGGTGCAAATAATTATGTCATCAGTGATATAACAGTTGAGTTTACAGAATTTAAGTAAGAAGATATTAAATATTTCTTCAATAAAAATTAACGGATTTTGATTCTTTTATATTTATTAGAAAGCGCAGCGAAAGCTGCGCTTTTTTACTGTCGGTAAAGTTTGAAGCGTTTAGAGATATGTGCAAAAGCCAATGTTTTAATCCGCGCATCCGTGGGCGGATAAGAACGCATTGTGGTCCCAGGAGTTGTTTTCAAAACATTTTCCTTTCCTCAGCAGTTTTTCTAACAGATGATAATTTGAGGGAGCTGCACATTTTGCACAATTTTTCGAAACTGCTTATCAATATACTAAAAGCTCGGCTTTAGCCGAGCTTTATATCAAAATATTAAAAATGATAGGCGAAAGCTAGATGTGCACACCAGCAATATAAAATAAAGGTTAAGCAGAGGTGGAAAGCTATCTATTTAAGTAGCGATAAAAGTTATCTGTCTAAAGAGTGATGTGGATTTTTTGTTTTAATATCTCCTGCTAATAATATAAAATTGTTAAGCTATAAAAACATTAGGCTGATTAGTTTAGCCAATTTTTTTTGTTATTCAAATCTCATATTTCACCTGCGTATGATTTTGTTTCATTTGGCATAGTAAGAAATCCGTTTTTTTGATATTTATCAAACAAGTTTTCAAGCGCTGATATATATGCTTCATAATTCGGCGAATCTTCAGGAATCATATATGAGGCAGACTTTAATCTTTGTATAAATTTTTCCTTAGTAAATTTAAGATCATTTTGGAATACTTTCTTTTCATACTTAGTTTCAAAAAAGTTTGAAACAGCTGAATCCATATTTTTTATACCGCCGCTGAATCCGGTAAATCCGGGACAATATTTTTGACATATTTCCGCATTTTCTTTTATCATTTTATTGGATGAAACTCTGGAATTCCAAACCAGTATTACCTTTCCGCCGGGTTTTAAGATTCTTTTGCATTCAGCTTTGAATTTTTTATGGTCAAACCAATGAAACGCCTGACCTACTGTTATATAGTTTACAGAATAGTCTTCAAGAGCAGTGTTTTCCGCGCTTCCTTTAACGGAGTTAAATCTTTCATTTCCTCCAAGCAGTTTTTCAGCCGTATTTCTCATATCATCGTTTGGTTCTACAGCTATAACTGTGCAGCCTATATCCAGTAATTGGGATGATAAAATGCCGGTTCCGGAACCAATATCTGCAACGATGGATTCTAGACCCAATCCTGCCGAGTTTTTTAGATACTGAATAAATTGTTCAGCGTATTTAGGCCGTGAAGAGGCGTAGGCAGAAGACTTGCCGGTGAATTTATTTGTATTGTCCATATTCATCCTCCTTAATCCTTTTTAACTTCTGCTATTATATCATTAGATATATTGAATTTCAATTACCAAGATAGATTCATTAAATTCAAAAATATGAAAAGTTTCTAAAAAATTAGTTAAGTTTCTAAAAAACTATTGCTATAATTTGGGTTGGCGTATATAATATAATTCTGAGCGTCATATACATTTAAAAGGCGCAATATTTAATTGAAATTTAAAGGAGGATTTTGCTCGTGGGTTTAGGTTTTATAGAAATACTTAAGACGATATTGCTGGGCATTGTTGAAGGGGTCACAGAATGGCTTCCGATAAGCAGTACCGGACATATGATACTGTTTGATGAATTCATTCATTTAAATGTAACTCCTGAGTTTAAAGAAATATTTTTGGTTGTTATACAGCTCGGCGCGATTCTTGCGGTCGTGGTAATGTTTTGGAAAACTATTTTTCCATTTCATTTTAAAGGCGGCTTTGGAGTAGATAAAGAGAAGATAATAATGTGGCTTAAAATTTTGGTAGCGTCTATTCCTGCCGGGATTATAGGTATCCTGTTTGACGATTATTTTAACGCTTGGTTCTATAATTACTGGACTGTTGCAATAATGCTTATCGTATTCGGTATTCTCTTTATATGGATAGAAAATGCGCATAAGAATAAGATTCCGAAAGTGAATGATATTTCTGAAATTACATATAAAGCCGCGTTTATAATAGGAGTATTCCAGCTTATTGCGGCAGTATTTCCGGGGACTTCACGCTCAGGCGCAACGATAATAGGTGCCCTTCTTTTGGGCATCTCAAGAACAACCGCCGCTGAGTTTACTTTCTTCCTGGCTATACCGGCCATGTTCGGTGGAAGCGCAATAAAGCTTGCAAAATTCGGGATGGCATTTACCTCAAGCGAAATTATAATTCTGATTTTAGGAATGGCGGTTGCGTTTGTGGTATCAATGCTGTCAATAAAATTCCTTATGAATTATGTTAAAAAACATGACTTTAAAGTGTTTGGCTGGTATCGTATAGTTTTAGGCGCTCTTGTGATTGCATACTTTTTGTTCTTTGGCGCTTGATTATGTTTTGGTATTGTTATAAAATAATTAGATATGAAAGTGAGATATAAAAAAGACCTCGCTGTGTATTGAGCTAACTCTCAAAAGTTAGATTTTTGGTCTAACTTTTGGAAGATCGGTTCATACAGCGGGTCTTTTTTTAGTGGTAAGATGTTTTTAATATGTTGTAATATAGCCAAATTCTCGTTCTATATAATGTTCTCCGCATTACATGACGAGTGTCTTCGGATATATGACAATTTTAGTCTTCGGTACCAAATTTTAAGCTGATGAGCCAAATTATTCTTTGGAACCAAATTTCATGTTATTATAATACTTTTTTAATTTTCTTCACTGTCTGAGAGTTTCTGAGGTATAGAAATGAAAACTATTACATTGTCATTTTCGTTTGAATATTTTATAATACCATTCATGTCTTTGACAGCTTTCTTAACGCTTTTTATGCCATAACCGTGCTCAGAAGAATTTTCTTTGTCGGTTTTACAGTTGTCAGGGTCAAATAACAGACCTTTGACAGTTGAATTTTTAACTATAAATTTTATCATTCCGGCGTCGCTGTGTATGTGAAGAGAAACTTCTTTTGCTTCGGATTTATCAGCGGCTTCAATTGCGTTGTCAAGAATATTAAAAAGTATTGTAGTGATGTTTGAAGAACTTACAGTTATATCATGTCCAAGTTCCATATCTATCTTAAAGTTGATATTCTTTAATTTTGCCTTTTTAATTTCTATATTTATGATAGAATCTATGGTTTGATTTTGGGTATATACTACAAAGGTATCAGAATAGTTTTTGTTTTTGATATCTGAAAGATGAGTTAAAGCGGTGTCTGTATCTCCGTTTTTAACCAGCGAATATACAATATCCAAATGTTTGCGTATATCATGTTTTAAACGTCGAATTTCTTTTTCATTTTCTTTGAGCAGAGTATAGTTCTTGTTGTAATGCTCTATAGTTTTTTGAGCAATGCCATACTTTAATTGCGCAGAATAAGTTTCAAATAAATCGAATATTGCAACATTGATATACACAAGACCTATGTATGGTATAACTAACAGTGCATAGTTGGTAAATTGTGATTTCATCAATATAGCGTCAATAACAACAACAATTAATATAGTTACTAAAGGACAAAGTATAATTAGTATCCAATACTTAATAGGAAGATTGCGTTGTTTTTTAATAAACACTTTAATCATTGGAAAAGCCAAACACAGCGTTAGTATTGTTGTAGAGCATGCAGCTAATATTAGTGAAAAGTCGGTATTTAATATATCTGAATATGTATCATCAAATAGTTGAGATAATATAAGCAGTGTAGCCATTTGCGAAATTATATAACAAACGTAATATATTACTACTACAGCTATTTTTTTAGTTGCTTTATCCTCAAATGAGAAAAAACAGAATGTTGTATAACAAATTATTGAAATTATTAAATTAGCGTTACTATTTAAATGAAATGTTGAAGTAAAACACAATATTAAAAATGGTATAAGTGCCCCCAAAAAAGATAAAACAGAAAACTTTTTGAATTTAAAAGCATAGTTAAAAATAATAGTTAAGGCTATAAATTCAATAATAACTATAGATATATCAAGTATAAGGCTCATTATAACATTCCCTCTTTAACACTATATTTAAAATATTGGTTCTCAAAATCTTCTCTATATGATTTACCTATTGGTACAACTTCTTTGTTTATCATAACAGCCTGCGTTTTTGAAACAGAGAATATATTTTTTAGGTTAATAGCAAATCCTTTATGTACACGAACGATATAATCGCAGTCTAATGTGTCAAACAAATCAGAAAAAGTTGAACGTATAGTAAAATCTTTATCTAGCAAATGTATACATAAACTATTATGACACGATTCAATATATACAATATCATTTAAAAGAATATTGTAATGTATGCCATTATTAACTATCTGTACTTTATTATTGTTTTTAAAGTTATTCATTTATAATTATCTCTATTTCATTGCTTAATTCTTCGATAGTTGCTGTTTTAAGTATGTATCTGTCAATTCCATATTTGTAACCGTTGACAGCGTAACCGTCATAATGAGTATACGCAACGACTATACAGTTCTTTGAACGTGTTTTTAAAATCCTTGTAGCATTAAGACCGTCTAATCCTTCAACTTCTATATCAACTAAAGCAATATCAAATACTTGGCTGCAATTTAAAAAATCATCTGCTGTAGAGCAGACTGTTAAACTTACATTATATTTGCTTAATACTATGCGTAATTTGTCAATATATATATTTTCATCTTCATAAATTAAAACATTCATAAATGCTCTCCTAACTTCATAAAATATTATATATCACACATGCGAAAGTGTCAACCAATGTAAAAAGTCATAAATGTGGATAATTCTTTAAACGTTATGAAAAAACTATTTTATGATAATTCAAATATCGACAAAATTAAAAATTTGTGGAAAGTGAATAAATGAGTGAAAATAATTTTGATAAAATTTACCAGGAAAGTTGTTGCCGAAAATTCATTTATACCATAAAATAAGTTTACGTCCCAGTATATTGATTTTGATATGACAATACTTTATAATTTAACTAAAGAAAAATGTTGAAAAAAGTTACCCGCAGAAATGGGAGGAAGCGAATTGATAGAAAGCATTTCTAAAAGGCTGACAAATTTTTTTGTAAGAAATGGTTTAATCAAAGAATATGACAGTGAAGTATATTCTTATGGATTTGAAATGTTTGTTTCCGAAATAATAAGCTGGCTTATTATAATACCTATAGCAATTATATCAGGTGAGTTTTTAGAAAGTATGGCTTTTGTATTTAGCTTTATTATTTTTAGAACATTTGGCGGTGGCTATCATGCCAATACCCATTATGGATGTATATTCAGCTTTACATTTATTTATTTGGTTGGTTTAACGGTTGGTAAATTTATTTCAATGGATTTTTCTTATTATTTGATAGGAGTTTGTATGGCGGCAGCGGGGATTTTGCTTTGGATATTTGCTCCTATAGACCATAAGAACAAACCGTTTGACGAAAATGATTTTAAGCGTCTTCGCAAAAAAACAAGGCTGCTATACTTAATTTATTTGGCAGTTGTTATACTTTTATTAAGTATTTTCCCATCAGTTAAGTTTGTTGTTAAGCTTTGTGCATTTGGAAGTATGGGGTTGTTTATGGTATCTATGTCGGTCATGATTCAATTCTTTGTGAGAAAAAAAGAAAAAGTTAATTCAATATAAATTTAAAAAGGAGAGAAAAATCATGAATAAGTTAAAACAATTTATGTACCGATTTGGTGGAACTATCTGCGCTATTGCGGCTTTCATGGCTGTATATACAGATGGAAGATGTGGTTGGAAAATATATCAGCCAAAGGCACCAGCAAATTTGCGGGAGTTTGCTGAGAGACAAAGAAACAATTAGTATTGTTTAGAATCTACCGGAAATAGGTTCAAAATTAATGCGATAAAGTTTCTGTTTGGTGATGTATATAATGCTGATATTGAGTTTACCGGAAATAAATTCAAGTTCAGTAAACTAGGATTTTTATGTTTGCTATAATAACAGTTAAACATATTAATACTAAATGAGCTCAAATATATTAATTGTGTTTTCAAGTTATATTATGATATATGAGTCAAAATTTTAAATATAAGTTTATTGTATAAGGTTTAGGTAGTAAGAATGAAAACACAAAATATATTTTAATTAGGACTGTGGCAGATGTTATTTTTTACATCGTTACAGTCCTAATTTTTTTATTTTAAATTTTTATAGCAAAGGGAGAGTATTGTGGTATGGGACAAAATCAAAAATTGCTGAGTATAGCGCTTATTATAGCTATATTAGCGGGAATGGTAAATTTCGTATATGTGTTTGCCGAGAATGAAGGACAAGCAGAAAGCGGCTCACAAGCGTCAACAGGTGGATTTGAAATCAGCGTTAATGAATCTAAAGATTTTGATGAAAATGCAGATATTGAAGATTTTGATAATTTAGGGGAAAAACCGACAGAAGCTCCGACAGAAAATACTAGTAAAGATTTTTCAACTGAGGATATTCAACCATCGGCGGTTCCTTCTCCAAAAGTATCAGAAGTTACAGAGCAAGATGAAACTTTAATAACTAATAACATTCAAGAATCCAACCAAAATGAACAGGGGTCTGCGCTGGTGCTTAATTCTGTTGCTCAGTATTCTGTAGTGAGCGGTTTAAACCACAGTTTGCGTATAAGCGACGGAAAGGTTCAGGCATATGGTGACAACACCTGCGGACAGCTTGGAACCGGGAATAATGAGCCGACAAATGATTTTGTTGATGTGACGGCTGCTTGGGGAGATAAAACTGTTGCACAGGTTGAAACAAGGGGAAATACTTCATATGCGCTGACTTCTGACGGATATTTATATGCCTGGGGAGACAATTCAAAAGGACAATTTGGAAACGGGACAAATGTAAGCAGTAATCTGCCTGTTCTTGCAGCCGTTGGAATGGAAGGCAGCATTAAAAAGGTTTCTGCAGGGCTTGAACATGCTGTTATTGAAAACAGCGAGAATGGCACAAAAATATATGCGTTTGGGGATAATAGTTACGGTCAGCTTGGCTTCGGAACTAACAGTTCTAATTCTTTAGTACCAATACTTGTTACAGATTTTTCAGAACTATCTGAAGCGGGAGATTACCAGACATACTACAGCGGTACAGACAGTGAGATAATCGGCTGCGGAAAAAATGATAAAGGTCAGCTTGGAAGTTCAGTGGACGCAGAGGGAAATATGATTTGCTTTACCAAAATTTCAGCGGGTAAAGACCATGTTGTTGGAATAGGAATAAATGGAAAGATGTATGTTTGGGGTGACAACAGTTTGGGTCAGCTTGGCGTTAATCTGCAGAGCGGCGGAACATATTCCCAATATCCAATTAATACCGGGACAGATGTAACGGATGTTGAAGCCGGAAATAATATGACGCTGTATATCTCAAACGGTAAAGTGTATTTGGGCGGAACAAATGATATTGGAGTTCAAATGTGGTCAAAAGAAATAAATTTGCCTGCTGACTGTGCTTCAATTGCTTTAGGAAGCAATAGCTATGCGTATCAAAGTGACGGAACTTTTTGGCACTGGGGATATATGAGTGAATATAAAGTTGGCACCGGAGACAGTGTAAATCCAATAATGAGTGAGTATAAATACGATATTGTGGATATTGACTCATACAGGGCGCAAACCTTAGCTATAGATACGGCAGGGAACATAGTCGCATGGGGTGAGGGGTATTATCCTGATGAAACCGGAAGTATGAGTAAAGTTTCGTATCCTTTTAATATTGATGAAAAATGTGAAATCAAAAATGCGGTAAGTGTTTCCAGAGGAAAAAATCATAATCTAGTGCTTGATGAAAACGGAGACGTTTGGTGTTGGGGAAGCAACTCAAATTATCCTATGGGTTCACTTGACGGAAAAGTTAAGATAATAAAAAAATTGCCTGGTATTTCTGATGTTAAACAGATTAAAGGCGGCACAGAGTTCAGTCTGTTTATTAAGAATGATGGAACGTTATGGGGCGTTGGCAAAAATGATAAAGGTCAGTTGGGTATATCTCCGGAGGAACTTAATAATACTGATATTCCAATACAAATCACGGATAAAGCCGACTTTAAGTATGTGACCGCATGTGAAAATTCTGTAATCGCTATTGCGGATGATGGCGTGTATTCTTGGGGCGGCAATTCTAAGGGTCAGTTGGGAGACGGTACATTCTCGGATAACCCGTCGCCGAAAAAACTGAACATTAGTCTTGAAGATGGTGAATACATAAAGGATGTAAAAACAGGACCGCAGCATTGTATTGCTTTAACAAGTATGGGCAATGTATACGCCTGGGGCAATAACGGCGTAGGGCAGTTGGGAATAGGAAACAAAGATAATAAATCAACTGCAGTAAAGGTTAATTTGTCAGATGTAAAATATGTAAATGCAGGGTTTTATCAGAGCTACGCAATAAAGTCGGACGGAACTGTTTGGGGCTGGGGAAGCGGAGCAAATCATCAGCTTGGTACTGTGTCCGTTGGTACATGCAGGGTTCCGACACAAATTACAAGTTTGAATGGTTTAAATATTGAGAAGATTGTCGGTTCTGACGGATTTACAATTGCGGTTGATAAGTATGGAAGGATGTACTCGTTTGGCTCAAATGCAGTTGGGGGATTGGGTGTATATTCACAGACACCTGAAATAGTTGCTGAGGATTATTATGCTGAAGATTTGAGAGAGCTAAATAAATATATGAAAGATATTCCGCAGAACCTGACTGAAAACATACAGCTGCCGGTCATGATGCAGAATGGAATGCAAGTATCATGGACAAGCAGCAATGCTTATTATCTTTCAGAACAGGGAATCGTGCGTAGACCAAACAGTTATGCAAAAGATGAAGCGGTAACGCTTACTGCTCTTGTTTCTTGCGGAGAAAAAACAAGAAAGCTGAACTATGACTTTTGTGTTTTAAAAAAGGAGGAGGGACAGCCGGGAGATAAAACGTTGAAAACTCAGACCTTAAATATTGAAAAAGGAAAAAAATACATAATTAATATCACCGCTAAAAATGTTACTCAAATAAGCGGAACTGAGTTTGAGTTTGAGTATGATGGAAGTCGTTTTGAAATGGTGGATGCAATATCACGATCGAAAACATTCGAAACGCTTAGCGGAGCTGTATATGGTGATATAAAAATCACGTATGCCGGACCGGGAATCATAAAATTTGAGACAACAAAACAAATACCGGCCGGCAGGCAGTTCACAGGATTTGTAAACGGAATAGTCTTAAAAGCCAAAGAAACCTGCGAAACTGTTTGTTCATTGTTATATTAGGAGGGGCGGAGTATGAAAAAGAAAATTATTATTTTAGGAATATGTTTAGTTCTTGCAGCGGGGACTGTTGCAGCAGTGGCAAGCGGTGCGTATAATAATCAAAATATAGATATAAAATCAGCATTGTCAAAAGTATTTTCATCTGAGAAATCTGAAAAAAGTTTAGTTCAGAAAGACAGTGTGCAGACAGATTCAATATCTTTAAATGATGATCAAAATAAATCTGTTATAAGTACGGATTTATCAGATAAGGCCATCGCACTATACCCATCCAACTTTTATTCCATGGTTGAGATATTGAAATCAAATATTTCAGATACTGCAAGTATAGCTGATATTTTGGCATCTTATTTATATTTAAGAGATATTTATGGTCTTAATAATGAACAGCTTGAGTATATAGCCGGTCTTATTATCAATGGAGCCAACCCAAACAGTATATTAGACATAGCATACTTTTGGGCTGACACTTGTGAAGATATAACCATAATTGAGCAGATATATAATAAAAAAGGTGATTATGAAGGCGGACGTTTTTGGATTGAGAATGCTTATAATAATATCACAAAAAATGTTCATGGGGTTTTAGAATCTGAGGAAATAAATAATTATCTTTCTTTGGGAGTAACTGTTTCAGATATACAGAACGCAAATATTTTGAGCCGCAAAGGAGTTTATTCAATTAAGCAAATTTTAGACAGAATTGCCGGCGGAGATACAATGATAAACATTATAAACGAAGTATATGGCACAAGTATAAGTCAGCCGGTCAATTTGTTTGGAATAAGTGAAAATGAAAAATCTGACGAGAGTATATTGAACAGCAAAGAGCTTGCGGCGCTTGAGAATAAACAGATTGAGGAATCTGCTTCAGAGATTTTATCCGATGAGAAAACAGCTGAAAGACTGGTGGAAAAAAGAAATGAAAAAAATGCGGAACTGGTAAAACAGCTGATAAATGAGGGAATATTAGAAGGGAGAATAGATAAAGATTTGGGGGTTGTGTTTGATGAATAAGATAAAATGCAGATTAATAATATGTATAGTGTCAATATTAGTAAGTATGATAGGAATCACATGTTATGCGTCAACATCAGATGAGTTGTATGAACAATCGTTAACCCAAAACTTGATAGAGCAGTACGGAGCGGATTATGAAACTCCATTTATAGCTCCCGGCGGCAACGTGTCGCTGAGTGACGGAAATGTTAATATAAATGAGGTGGATATGAGTCTGCCAGGAAGAAATGGTATGGATGTTAATATTAGGCGTACTCATTATGTAAACGGAGGACCTGTCAGTTACAGCGGAACAAGAGTATTTGCCAGAGGGGGAAGCGTTCAAACAAGTCCGATGTATGTGTTTACATATGTTTTAAACGGTAATTCAAAGACAATATATGTAGCGTTTGATAAAGAGGAGGATTTGGTAGACAGTTTTTATGCCGAGTCTTCAAAATTAAATACAATTGAGACTGACGCCATAGGTAAAAAATATTATAAATACTCAACTATAAAGGATACATCCGGAGTATTGTTCACTAGAGATAAAAGTAAGGCTGCAGTAAAAATGAGCGAAGTACCTAATGAGTTTTATACAACCACAGTGCATGCTACCGATATTGAAATAGGTTATGGCTGGTATGTGTCAATGCCTCAGTTGACTTTGGTAAACAAGTCAGAACAAGCCTCTGATATGAAATATAAGTATTTATTTAAAGATGAAAACGGTCAGACAATGAATTTTTCATATTTGAAAGAAGAATCGAAAGATTCAGGCTGGATATATAAACCGGGAAGCTGTAAAGTTTCAGATTCAGACAGCCAATATACAGCTCAGGTATATGATGAACTTCAGACGCATAGTTTAGGATTTAACTATGATATAACAATAACAGACGGTGAGGGGAAGACATATTATTACGAACAAACCTTGAAAACATACTTTTTGCCTGCCGCAATTATCGATAGGTACGGCAATGCCGTCCGTTATACTTCCAACGCTGACGGAAGCGTGACGATAGTTGATACTTATGGCAGAAATATACACGTGTCGCAGGCAGGTATAACTGTCTCAAATGGGAACTTTACTAAGAGCGTAGAATACAGCCTCTCAAGGGTAAACAGTGACAGAGACCCATACGGTCTGCTGGATTGTTATTCGAAATATATTTTAAATGTTAAGAAGTATAATGGCGTTTCTTATGAGACTACAGAATACGTATCGCATAAGAGTACAATGCTTTTTGTCAGGAGCGGTGAAGTAAGTTATTATGATAAAATTGAGAAGGTTACATTTCCGACAAATGCTTCGGTAGAGTATGAATACGAAACTGTTCCAACAGTTAAAAAGTTTGCTTCCAGTATTGGGGCGAATGTGGTTTCGCATTGTGATTATCATATAAATAAAGAAAAAGTATATGAAGACGGCAGTGAAAAATATGAAAGAACATATTCGTTTGAACAAGCTTCCCAGAAAAGTTATGTAGATAATAAAGAACGCAGTGTTACAGTTGAGGACACATATGACGACGGAAGTAAAAAAAGTATGACTTATAGTTATGATTATGCCGGCAGACTGTTTGAGAAAAGCGGACAAATTGAAGGCAAAAAATATACGGAAGAATATAAGTATTCCTATACTTCTCAGAATCTTTTATCATCAATTCCGGAAGAAAATATGCTGAAATGCAGAAAGGCATATTTGAAGAGCACAATAACTACCTATGACAATAACATGGTAAATATAGCTTATAATGAGTATAACAGCAGAAATCTTCCTACGTATACTATGAACGGAGAGTTAGAGTCATTATATACATATGATAATAATTATGGTATATTATTATCAAAGGAATATCAAAAAGACAGCAATACTAAAATGAAAGTAAGTAATACCATAACCGCGGACGGAAAAAGTATCTTAAAGTCAGAAGTTTTTGAAAACGGCTCTCAAAAGACAGTTACTTCATATACATATAATAGCGATGGTACCATAGCAAGCCAAACTGTCACACCTACAGTAGGAGAACCGCTTACTACAGAGTTTGGCTATACATATAATCCTGACGGCTCATTCAGCATAACGACAACCGTTAATAACGTTAAAGATAATGACGGCAGCAGTAAGTCGGTGACAACAGTGCAGAATTATGACTGGCTGGGCAACTTAACATCGTCTGTTGACGCTATGGGGAATACAACTGTATATTGGTATGATAACTTAGGAAGGGTGATCAGACAAATAAATCCTGATGAAACAAACAAAAAAATAGACTATAACGTTTCTGACAACAGTGTTACGGTTACTGATGAAAACGGATATGTAACAACAAAAGACTATTCTCCGCTTGGCTATATGGATAAGATTTATTTTGATAATGATTTAAACAAGCTGGCTGCAGAATATAAATACGATAACCACGGCAGAAAAGTAAGCGAAACAGCATATCAGGATATCGGAGGAAAGGCTGTAAAGGAAAATTATACTTATGACCAGTTCGACAGAATAAAGACTCAAACCAGCAAAGAGGATGATACAGTTTTAGATAAAATCAACTATCAATATAGTTATGGAGAGGGATACCAAAGTTTGGGTGAGGGAATTAATATAGTAAACGTTCCTTCAAATGCTAAAAAGCTAACAGTTTTATTCTACAGCAAATCATCGAGGAACTATGATGCAGCTGTTCAGGACGACAACAGCGTATATTTTACTGAAAAAATGACGTATGGAAAGACAAAAGGAACCGTTGTTGATGTGACAGGCTTGTCCCAAATAAGAATTTCAGCAGGGTATAGCGGAGCATACTATAAATTTCTGACCGATGAAGAGACTGCTCAGAATATAAACCTGCTGGGCGGAGCAAGCCAAACGGTTACAGCGACATATACAGGGGATGAGACATATGTGAAACCGACAGTTGAAACTGTATTGGACGGATTTGGAAATAAAGTGTCAGAGACTTACTATAAGCACGGAACCGATACAGTGCTGAACAAAAACACATATAAGTACGACTATGCCGGGAATGTGACGGAGACTCTTGGCGGACGAACTTATATGGAGAATTTGGGAAGCTATACAAGCAAAGCTGAATATAATTATATGGGTAAGCCCACTAAAGTATATCAGACGGACGGTAGTTATGTAACCGCTGAGTATGATGATTACGGAAATGCTCTGACAAGCACAGACTATGAAGGCAATACAACAACGGTATGTTATGATATACTGGGAAGAGCAATAGCCTGCGAAGCGCCGTTTGATGAAACGACAACCACAAAAAGTCTGACATATTATGACGCAAACGGAAACGTGATAAAAACAAAGCAGCAGGTGACAGCTTCAAGCTATACTGAGACAGAAAACGAGTATGATAACCGCAACAGGCTGGTATCGGTGAGGATAAACGATGGTGAGCGGGACATATATACGCAGTATGCGTATGACGGAGCAGGGAATGTGGTAAAAATGGTAACCGGTCAGACAAGCAAGATAGAAGATTTGTATGGAACCCTGCCGGAAGAAGCAACGTATCAAACCTATGAGTATGACAGATTTGGAAATGTGACAAAAGCCACAGACGCGCTGGGACAGGACGTGATAAGTGAATATAACCTGATGGGACTGCCAACCAAACAAACGGACAAAAACGGAAATGAAACAGTAAATACGTATAATGCGTATGGAAGCGTTTTGACGAGCAAGGTGACAGGAGATGAAGATATAATCAATGCATACAGCAAGAATAATCTTCTGATATCAACCAAACAAGGAAAGGAAGAGATAAAATACACCTATGACGACTATGGCTATATGAAAACAGAAAGCCAAGGGAATATTCAGAATACATATAGTTATGACGTAAACGGAAACAGGAAAAATTATACACAAAAAGCAGGAACAAACACAATACTGACAGGGTCATATACATATGACATATTGGACAGACTGATAGAAGTAGATTACGGAACAGTAAGCGCAGGGTATATGTATAATGCAAATGGAAGACTGACAAAGGAGACAAGATGGAATATAACAAGCGAGTATACATATAACAAAGCCGGATTGGTGACAGAGATGAAAAATAGTTCAGGTCAGAGCTATACATACAGCTATAACTTGGCAGGAAATCAAACTGTAAAAGCGTCGGGACAGGAGATAACAAACTATGGATATGATGGAATAGGACAGCTGATAACTGAAAATGTAGTTTCGCCCAAAGAAGATGAATGGGATTATAATAATACATATTATCAGTATGACACGAGAGGAAACAGGATATTAAAGTCAAACAGCGATGTGTACGAGGAAGCGTCGGAGATAGAATATAAATATGATAAGAACAATAGGCTGAAAGAGGAAAGGGAGACGAATCCAATAAACAGCATGTATGAGAAGATAACATCATACGAATATGACAACAACGGAAACATATTGTTTAAAGGAATAGAAGAGTATGACGGAATAATAGAAGGAGAGGAAAGAGAAATAGAGCTGGGAAAAGGATATTTTGAAAACGAGGAATATGTAAGGTATTATAGCTATAACGGAAGAAACCAGCTGATAGGAATGAAAAGCGACAAGACGGAAGCAATATATAAATATGACCCGACAGGAAGGAGAGAGAGCAAAACAGTAAACGGAAAGACAACGACCCACCGCTGGGATGGAAGCAATATAGTGAGCGAAGCTGGAGAGAATCCAACGGTATACTATATGGGAATAAACCTGATAGCGCAGAAAGATAATGCGGGAATAAGTTATTATCAGTATAATGCACACGGAGACATAACAGGTTTAGAAAACACAAAAACAAAGATGCTGACGAGATACGAGTATGACGCGTTTGGAGGCTCAAAGGAAGTAACGGGAACAGTATACGGATATAATGGACAGTATACAGACAAAGAGACAGGATTGATATACTTAAGGAACCGTTACTATGACCCGGAAACAGGAAGATTCACACAAGAAGACCCGGTAATGGACGGACTGAACTGGTACGCATACTGTGGTAATAATCCTGTGAATTTTTTTGACCCAAGTGGGTTAGAATCTGGATATTGGTATAAGGATAATTCAATTTTAGATGAATCGTTGCAATATACAGAACAAGAACAAAAAAATATGGATTCGGCTATTCAGGCATATAAGGATGGTTTCTTATCTGAAGATGATTTAATTGATAATATAATAAGTAATAATGGTATTATTCCTAGTGTAGGATATGAAATAAATGGGAATAATGTAAATATAATTATTAGAGCTGAATTTTCTGGTGATAGATGTGACGAAGTGTTTGAAAGTACAGGTAAAACATATAAACAATTATGCATTGAAGGCATTGAAGAATATTGGTCAGGAGAGGTTGATGGAATTACTATAAATACGAAAGTTATTGAATTTGACAAAAATAAATGTAAGGTTGAAGAATATAAACTTTTAAGCTATGAAAGTATGGTAGAAGAAGCTGGAGAAGGTAGAGAAAATTCAGGATATGTTTCTCATAAACCTGGTAAAAAAACATACATAGTAGATTTTGATTATCATAAATCCCAATTTGTTAATAGATTTACAGAATATGATCGGTATCAATATGTTTGTGTTCATGAAACCGGTCATGGATTGAGACTTGGAGATTTACATGACAAAGGAAAGTATTCAGCATGTGTTGACTCAATAATGTGGGGTAATGCGAATTATACAGTTTCAAACAAATCTCTTGATTTAAGGATGTTATTAGTATCAGTATCAAATAAATTTAATAAAGATGTAGAGTATAGTAGTTATCCTGATATAATGGATAAATATTCACCAGATTGGAGGAAGTAAAATGAAATGTATACGTTTTGTAAGTATAATAATTGTAGTATTAATGATGTCTCTAACTTGTTTTGGTTCTGAAAAGTTAAGTTATAACGACGAAATAAAAGTCTACATAAATAATAATGAAATAAACCTTGATATGTATCCGTTTATAGAAGATAACAGAACTATGGTTCCTATGCGGGGGATTTTTGAAGCCTTAGATGCAGACGTTGATTGGGATGAGAACAATCAAACAGTTATAGCCACAAAAAATAATATTACTATATCCGTAACAATAAACAGTGATATAATGATAAAAAATAAAGAATCTATAAAATTAGATGTTCCTGCAAGGTTAGTAGATGACTGCAGAACCTATGTTCCTCTTAGAGCAGTCTCGGAAGCTTTGGGGTGTATGGTTAGATGGGATGATGAATATTCAATTGTTGATATCATTGATGACTCAAATCTGCCTGATAAGTGGCATGTTGGAGACATATCTTGTGATGAGTGGTTTGGATATTACTATTTTAATAGAGAAGATATGCCTGAGAATGAATATGGATATTTTTCTGACTGCAGTAAATTTTCTGATGGTCTAGCTGCAGCGAGTCAAAGTAATAAATATTCTTCAAAAAAATATTATGGATATATTAACGAATATGGATATTTTGTAATACCTGATATATATACAGAAGCAGGTGATTTTCAGAATGGGATTGCAATAGTAAAATCTGATTTTTATCCATATCCATATAGAATAAACACAAAGGGAGAATGTGTTGATAATATAGAATTAAAAAAGAATAATGAAGCCAATAATAATCTTGAAGTATTTGAAGATAAAGGTTTATATGGATATAAAGATACAGATGGAAATATTGTAATTGAAGCATCATACACTGAGGCGAACAATTTTTCTGATGGGTTAGCATTGGTAAAGTCAAGAGATGTAATTTGTACGGGGACTGACCGATTTGATGGATATGGTTATATAAATGTCAAAGGAGAGCTAGTTATACCATTTGAATATTATTATATGTCGACAGATTTTAAGGATGGAAGCGCATGTGTTTATGATACGGTAGATAATGTTTTTAGAGCATGGTATATTGATAAATCAGGTAATAAGATGTTTGGCGATAAAACATTTGTAAGCGGTAATAATTTTTCTGAAGGTTTAGCGGTTGTTCAAACGAAAGGAAATTTACCCAGACCGCTTTTTGCAAGTTTTGATGAAAAAGATGAGTTCACATATATTAATAAATCCGGAGAATATGCAACAGAAAACAGGTATGATTATGCTGAATCGTTTGTTAATGGCAGAGCAAAAGTTGTTATTGACGGAAAAGAGAGGTATATAAATAATAAATTTCAATTTATTGATTAGTTATTTTAATAATAGGCAAATATTTGGCTATTAGAAATTATGGAGTGTAGAATTAAAAAGATGGATTTTTACATAAACTGAAAAATTCCGGAGGGCGTAAATCATTACGCCCTCCGGTAACTCCGAAAAGTTGGACAAGCATA
>OLQH01000102.1_pt1 | contig 100899 bp, 116 predicted proteins | sample 1672671 | NCBI WGS metagenome assembly OLQH01 (sample SAMEA3136712, study PRJEB25190) | human gut metagenome | reverse complement strand
GCCATTTCAAACATCATGCCAAGTTCCTCATTAAAAGTATTCACCAGATCACCTTTTGAATCCACCGCATATCTCGCGATGGTGCTCTCTGTATATTTGTTAAAACATCCTACATACAGGCACCCCTTATAGAAAGTCATAAAAGAATCTCTCACGATTCCATAAAGACTACATGTCTGATTTACCTGCACAGGCATATGGTTATCCGCATAATTATAGTCACGCAGCACATCCATCTTAATGCTGATCGCCTGTGCGATTCCATTGGTATTTGAAGAATACCACAGCATATCATGTTCCTGATCATAGGCAAGTCCGCCTACATGAGGCAGACCTGGCAGGACTACCTCTTTGATAAATCTGTGAGTTTCTTTGTTGATCACATAAATAACAGAGTTATGTTTTTCCGTATGACAATAGGCACTTACAAGTACATACTCATCGGTCACTGCAAGTCCCTGAGGAGTCATGGAAGTACATACCGCCTGTTTTGTACCCTCTACATTCAGGAATGTTCTTGTATATCTCAGTCCGGGAATAATATAAGTTCCGTACTCTTTTTCTTTTTTTCTGCCCTCAAAGGCAAAGGTATTTAACTCCTCCTGCTGCGACAGCATCTGTATCTGTCCGCGTAATGAATACACTGCAGCATCCTGGTTGGTTACCGGATATTTTGCAGGAGGTTCCGTCTTACCCCTGTATACGAAAGCATATCCCCAGAAAGCCAGTCCAAGTGCCAGTACTGCTACAAGAATCTTCACTGCCAGTCTTCGGATTTCTTTCTTCGTTTGTCTGTTCATGTCTTACCCAAGTATGATGTCTTCATATTTCCAGTTGATTTCCATGGGATTCATTGCCCATACTGCTCCACTGTAACCGTCTTCCATATCAAGCAGCATATGACTGCCTTCATCCATGGATATAGTCCTCATGTCTCTGGAAAGCCCCTCACCGGTCCATTTGATATAAGCTTCCCTCAGTACCCACTGTTCAAAAAATTTCTTTTCCACATTTATATCTGAGAGAATTTCCAGATACTGTTCCCGGGGTACCATACGTCTGAGCATTCTTTCATAATTGGCTCTGCAATGAATCTGCACATCAATTCCAACCTCCTGATCAGCCAGAATACATACCACATATTTTCCGGAATGACTGATATTATAATGCAGGGACGGACGATAGGAAAGGAATGGTTTTCCATGTTCTCCTTCTGCTCTGGGTTCATTGTACAGATTGATTCCATATTCTTTTTTCAGTGCGATTTCCAGAAGTTTCTCTGCGATCATATGCTCCATATGTGCGCCTTCATATTCTTCCCGTATTTTTGTACAGTAAATAATTCCTTTATTCATAGGCCTGTCTCCTCAAGAAACCGGGAAGGCTCCCGTTCCTTCTCATACTGGCGTTTCACATAGGCAAGCACCAGCTTCTTTTTCGCCCTGGTCATCCCTACATAAAACAATCTTCGTTCTTCTTCCACTGCTTCTGCCAAAACCGCCTTGCGATATGGAATGCTTCCTTCATTAACATTCAGAATATACACAATATCATATTCCAGACCTTTTACCGCATGGAGTGTGGATATAGTCACTCCTTCTTTTTTATCCTGCTGTTTCCTTGCCTGTTCATTCAGGCGCTTCGTATATTCTTCTATGTAAGCCTGCCACTTCGCCAGGGTTTTCATGCCTTTTGCACTCTCATGGATCCGGTCCAGGGTCTCAAGCAGTTCCTCTGGTTTTATTTTACGATACTGTGCATATTCACGCAAGTATTCTTCGAATCCCATTCCTTTTCTGATAAAATTAATCGCAGCAAAAGGGGAAAGAGTACCAAGAATCCTCAGATGCGTTTCCAGTGTGGTAATCCTGTCGCACATCCAGTCTTTGTCTTTATAATATTCCCGAAGTTCATTAAAATTAATCTGCGAACTGTTCAACGCTTCTCTGGAAATATAGCGATTTGGCCGGTTCATGATCTCCAGAAAATTCTTCCTGCTCCTGTCTCCTGCTGCCATTTCAAGATAAGCCAGAAGCGCCCGGCAGATCCAGTGGCGGAAAAGATTGGGAAGCTGTTCTTTCATTGTAAAAGGAACCTGATATTCCATCAGCACATTGATCAGACCTTCCGATTCCTGATTTGTACGAAGCAGGATTGCCGTATTCAGCAGATCCTCGCCGCGCTCCATTCTTTTTTTCAGTGCTGCCACCACGCACATATACTCTTCTCTTGGATTATCAAATTCCTTGCACGTCACAGGCATCCCTTCTTCATTTGGAGTATCCAGCTGCTTTTTGAAACGTCTGGTATTACATCCGATCACTTCCATGGCTGTACGCAGGATATTCTTACTGCACCGGTAATTCACATTCAGAAGGACTGTCTCCGCCTTTGGATAATCCTTTGTAAAATTTAACATAATCTCTGGTCTTGCGCCCCGGAAATGATAGATGGACTGGTCATCATCTCCTACAATAAACAGGTTATTGACAGGTGCCGCCAGCATCTGCAAAATCTTGTATTGTAAGCTGTTGATATCCTGAAACTCATCCACCAGAATGTAGACAAATTTTCTTCTCCATGCATTCAGGATATCCTGTCTCTGAGAAAAAAGTTCATAACAACAGAGGATCATATCATCAAAATCCAGCTTGCGTTTCGCCTTCAGAGCCTGCTTATAGCCATGAAAAATGTCCCTGAATATCTCATCCGAGCAACAGGATGCATAATAATGCTCCGGAGAAATACAGTTTCCCTTTACAACACTGATTTCCCTGGCAACTTCTTCAATGAAATCTCCCTCCTGAGCCATTTCCTGTCCATATTTCTCAGTCATCTCACGTAGAATACTGAATTTCTCTTCCTCAGAAAGAATATTGGCCGCACTCAGATGATAGGCCGCTTTCAAAATCCCATAAAAAATTCCGTGGAAAGTTCCAAAAGTCACTTCGCTTCTGTTCTGTCCCACGAATTTCAAAAACCGTTCTTTCATCTCTGTTGCCGCTGCTCTGGAAAAAGTTACAACCAAAATAGAAGAAGCCGGTATCTTCCCCTCATTGATCATGTATGCAGTTCTCTCCACAATAACGGAAGTTTTCCCCGAGCCGGGACCTGCCAGGACCATCATAGGTCCTGACAGGTGAGTGATTGCCCGAAGTTGAGATGGATTTCTCTTCATATTTATTTGCTTAATTTCTCAATAGCTGCCTTTACTCGTTTGATTGTCTCGTCTTTACCGATGATCTCCATGATCTCAGTAGCACCGGCCGGCGTCATCTGCTTGCCGGAAACAGCAGTACGCAGAGGCCACATTACATATCCGTTCTTATAACCATGCTCTTTTACAAATGCACTTAATGTTTCAAATAACGGATCATTTGTATAATCTTCCTGTTCTTCCAGAACCGGAAGTACTTCTTTTAATACTGTAAGAGAAGTCTCTTCATTTGTCTTCATTTTCTTATGGCAGTACATGGCGGAATCATATTCCGGTACTTCCTCAAAGAAGTCAATCAGAGCCGGAATGTCAGGGAATGTTTCGATTCTGGTCTGTACCATTCCTGCAATCTTTTTGAAATTGTAGTCTTTCTTCAGAACTTCTTTCATATACGGAAGTGCTCTCTCATAGAATTCATCCGCATCCATTTTCTTGATATACTCACCATTCATCCAACGAAGTTTCGCAATATCAAATACTGCCGGAGATTTATTGATATGATGATAATCAAATACCTGTACCAGTTCATCCAGTGTAAAGATCTCTCTGTTGTCAGAAGGACTCCATCCGAGAAGTGCCACATAGTTGATGATTGCTTCTGAAACAAATCCCTGATCAAGCAGGTCTTCATAAGAGGAATGTCCACAACGTTTGGAAAGCTTCTGGTGTGTCTCATCTGTGATCAGCGGACAATGTACATAAACCGGGATATCCCATCCGAAAGCTTCGTAGATACGGTTGTATTTCGGAGCTGAGGAAAGATACTCGTTACCTCTTACTACGTGTGTGATTTCCATTAAATGGTCATCGATTACGTTTGCAAAGTTATAAGTTGGGTATCCGTCAGATTTGATCAGGATCAGATCTTCCAGTTCCTCATTGTTTACTGTGATATCTCCGTAGATTACATCATGGAATGTTGTAGTTCCCTCTGTTGGCATATTGAAACGGATTACGTGTGGTTCTCCTGCATCAAGACGACGCTGTACTTCTTCTTTGGAAAGTTTAAGGCAGCGTTTGTCATAAATGGAAATCTCTTTTCCTGCCACAACACGTTTCATACCTTCCAGTTCTTCCTTCTTACAGAAACAGTAGTATGCATCACCCTGTTCTACTAACTGCTGTGCATATTTCAGATAGATTCCCTGTGCCTGACGCTCACTCTGAACATACGGTCCAAAGCCTTTGTCCTTGTCCGGACCTTCATCATGGAGAAGTCCTGTTTTTGCAAGAGTACGGTAGATAATATCTACAGCGCCTTCTACGTAACGTTCCTGGTCTGTATCTTCAATACGGAGGATGAAATCTCCGCCTTCATGTTTTGTAATAAGGTATGCATATAATGCTGTTCTTAAATTTCCAACATGCATTCTGCCTGTAGGGCTTGGTGCAAATCTTGTTCTGATCTTGGTCATAACTTTTTTCACTCCTGAATTTTTTATATATTCAAAATCTGTAAAAAAAGACCCTGCTTAAAAGCAGCGCCTTTCTACTTTCGGGTTTATTATACGTCAGAGGCTTTCTTATTTCAAGTCGGGATGGGGGAAATTTTTAAAAAAGTTTGTTATGGAAAGGGACGCATGGGAAGCAATTATGTTTGGGGGCTCAGTTTCGGAACCATTGTATTTCTAGGCATTCGGGAAGCCGCTAAAATCATGAGCCGCTCTCTCAAACTCGCTCCGTTGCAAACTCCGCTCAGACAGTGAAACGATCGGCTCATAACGCGGCTTCCCAAATACCAAGAACTACAATGAACCCTCAAATTCGCCCCCAAACATAATTGCTTCCCATGCTGACTATCGGCTATATAACATATTTACCGTACAACAGTAAAGAAAGCACCACTCCTGACTTCGCAGAATAATTAACCAAAATAATATATCTACTGTACAATATAACTATAGAAACCCTAAGAAAACGCATAACAACATGCAACAAAACAGCGCAGAAAAATATTTTATTTGGAGTGCATTTGCAGGGGTCTTAGATATTCTTAGTTCTCAGAAATCCGCGTTATGAGCCGGCTGCATCACTGTCTGAGCGAAGTTTGCAACGAAGCGAGTTTGACAAGACGGCTCATGCCTTTAGCAGATTTCTGAGAGCTTAGAATATCTTAGACCCCGAAACCGCACTCCAAATAAAATATTTTTCTGCGCGTCCCTTTTGCCATTCACACGCTACATCTTACGAAACCTCTCATACCGTTCCTGTGCGATCTGTTCCCCACTTTTACCAGCTTGTTTCTCCAGAAACTGCTTCATTCTAATCTTCATATACTCTGCAATTTCCGGCAAATTCTCCTCACTTGCAGGATATTCCTCCGGTATGATCCGTTCAATGATTCCCAGTTCTTTCAGATGAGCCGCTGTTACTTTCATGACCTCCGCAGCTTCCGGTGCCTTTCTGCTGTCTTTCCAGAGAATGGATGCAAAGCCTTCCGGTGAAAGGATGGTGTAGGTTGCATTTTCCATCATCCAGACTTCATTGCCGACTGCAAGTGCAAGTGCACCGCCACTGCCGCCTTCACCAATTACAACCGAAAGAACCGGCACCTTCAAATCGGACATTTCCAGAAGATTCCTTGCAATGGCTTCGCCCTGTCCCCGTTCTTCTGCTTCCAGTCCACAGAATGCCCCCGGAGTGTCTACAAATGCAATGACTGCACGTCCGAATTTCTCTGCCTGTTTCATCAGTCGAAGAGCCTTTTTGTACCCTTCCGGTGATGGCATTCCGAAGTTACATCTGATGTTTTCTTTTGTAGTATGCCCTTTACGGATTCCGATTACTGTAACGGGCTGTCCGTCCAGTGTAGCAATGCCGCCGATGATGGCATTGTCGTCTCTGACACCTCTGTCACCATGAAATTCCATGAAATCATCAAAAATGGCATCAATATATTCCGCTGCTGACGGACGGTCACTGCTTCTGGCAATCTGGACTCTGTCCCAGGCTGTGAGATTTTTTTGTTTCTTCTGCTTTTTCTTTTTGCCAAAAGTATCGAAAGATCTGGCAGATGTTTCCTGTGGAAATTCTCCGTAACATTTTCTGGTATCATGCAGTTTCAGGATCAGCGAAAGAACATCCCGCATAGAGCCTCGTTCAACAATTCCGTCGAGAAATCCATGTTCCAGAAGAAATTCCGGTCTCTGGAAGCCCTCCGGCAGTTTCTGACCTATAGTCTGTTCAATGACTCTCGGGCCGGCAAATCCGATCAGTGAGCCAGGCTCTGCAAGGATAATATCTCCAAGCATGGCAAAGCTTGCTGTAACGCCACCGGTAGTCGGGTCTGTCAGCACAGATGTGTAGAGAAGCCCTGCCTGGGAGTGACGTTTAATGGCTGCGGAGGTTTTTGCCATCTGCATCAGTGATACAATTCCTTCCTGCATTCTGGCACCGCCGGAGCAACAGAACAGAATGACCGGAAGTCCCTGTTTTGTTGCTTCTTCAAATGAGCGGGTGATCTTTTCTCCCACCACATATCCCATGGAAGCCATGAGAAATCTGGTATCCATGGCTCCGATCACTGTACGGATTCCTCCGATGGTGGCTTCTCCGATGAGAATTGCCTCATCAAGGTGTGTTTTTTCTCTCAGATCCTCAATTTTCTGCGGATAATCCGGATAGTCCAGTGGATTGCTGTTGTCAATTCCTGTGAACCACTCTTTAAAACTTCCTTTATCTGCGATCATTTTGATCCGGCGTTTCGCACTGATTCTGAAATATCCTCCGCATTTCGGGCACACATAGGCGTTGGATATTACGTCTTCTCTGTAAACCATTTCTCCGCACTTTGGACATTTGATCCATAAGCCTTCAGGTACGGAAACAGATGCGGCCTGTTTATGCCGGTCTTCTGAAACTGTTTTCTTAAAAAATCTCTTCAAGTCTGCCATTAAAATCCTGCTCCTTTATGTAACCCAATTTGATGTTCTTTCAGACAACAAAATAACGTTAATAACTATTAATCAAACTAATTCTGTCAAAAATTATTTTATCGATTTGCTTATCAATTACCTTTCAATAATAAATATGTAATTTCTGCTGAACTATAAAATATATTTGCACCAGTTTTCTTTTACAGATCCGGATAATGCTGCGGAATGAAATCTGTGGTGATATTTCCTTCCTGAAAATCCGGCTGATTGAGAAGTTCATACAGAAAATCCACGTTAGTTTTTACTCCTTCGATGGCAACTTCTCCAAGTGCACTGATCATCTTTCGAATGGCACTGCGGCGGTCTTTGTCATAAACAATGATCTTGGCAATCATAGAATCATAGTAGGGCGGGATTGCGTAGTCATTATAAACTGCTGTATCCACGCGGATTCCATTTCCACCGGGAAGATGTAAGTCAGTGATCTTACCCGGACATGGCATGAAATGTCTCTCAGGATCCTCGGCATTGATTCTGCATTCCATGGCGTGACCGCGGATTTCTATGTCTTTCTGCTGAACGCTTAACGGTTCACCTGCTGCAATGCAGATCTGCTCTTTGATCAGGTCTACACCAGACACAAATTCTGTTACCGGATGTTCTACCTGGATTCTGGTGTTCATTTCCATGAAATAAAATTCTCCGGACTGATCCAGAAGAAATTCTATGGTTCCTGCACTTTCATAGCCTGCTGCCTTTGCTGCCCGTACTGCTGTCTCACCCATTTTCTTTCTCAGATCATCAGAGATTGCGATACACGGAGACTCTTCGATCATTTTCTGGTGACGTCTCTGAACAGAGCAGTCTCGTTCTCCCAGATGAACTACATTTCCGTATTTATCCGCAAGAATCTGCACTTCAACATGTCTGGGATTCTCCACAAACCGTTCCAGATACATGGTATTATCGGAGAAGGAATGGACCGACTCCTGCTGTGCTGTCTCAAACAATTTGGCAAATTCCTGTTCATTTCCGGCTACACGCATTCCTTTTCCACCGCCGCCTGCTGATGCTTTGATCATGACCGGAAAACCGATTTCCTTTACAGCTTCCAAAGCCTGCTCTACTGTGTAGACCGGCTCCTTTGTGCCGGGCACTACCGGGACTTTAGCTTTCCGCATTGTGTTTTTCGCCTCAGATTTATTTCCCATTCTGGAAATTACTTCTGCGGAAGGACCAATAAATGCCACATTACATTTCTCACACATTTCCACAAAACGGCTGTTCTCTGAGAGAAATCCGAATCCCGGGTGGATTGCTTCTGCTTTTGTGGCAATGGTAGCACTTAAGATTCGCTCCATGTTCAGATAGCTGTCTGATGACTGTGCCTTTCCGATGCATACTGCTTCATCTGCAAGCTGGGTATGCAGGGCATCTCTGTCTGCTTCTGAGTATACGGCTACTGTGCGGATTCCCATCTCACGACATGCCCGGATGATCCTCACTGCAATTTCACCACGATTGGCGATCAAAATTTTATTAAACATCTGTTATGCTCCTACTGCAAAAGTCAGCTCTGCGATCACTGCTACCTTACCGTCCTGGTTTGTTGCTTTTGCTTTTCCCACTCCCATGGGACCTTTTTCCTTAATGATCTCTACTTCAAGAGTAAGGGTATCTCCGGGAACTACTTTGTTCTTGAATTTTGCATTGTTGATCGATGCAAAATATGCGATCTTTCCTTTATTTTCCGGTTTACTCAGAATTGCAACTGCACCTGTCTGCGCAAGCGCTTCAACGATCAGAACTCCCGGCATAACCGGTTCCTGTGGGAAGTGTCCTGCGAAATGCGGCTCATTATAGGTAACACATTTCTTTCCTGTTGCCTTCACACCCGGCACCAGTTCTTCAATAGTATCAATCAGGAGGAACGGGTGTCTGTGGGGAATGATCTCCATGATTTCTTTTGTTGTAAGTTTCATAGTTTTTTACCTCCTTCTTCTATTCTATCACAAACATCGGCTGTCCGAACTCTACCATCTGCTCGTTTTCTACAAGGATTTCTTTTACTGTACCATCAAATTCTGATTCAATCTCGTTCATCAGCTTCATTGCTTCCACAATGCCAAGGACCTGACCTTTGCTTACTTTATCTCCTACTTTTACAAAGGGGGGATTTTCCGGAGAAGATGCTGCATAATAGGTACCTACAAGAGGAGATTTTACCACACTTCCTGTCTGTACTTCATCGTTAACAGCATTGACGGATTCTACATGTACAGCCTGCTGCACTACCGGCTGATACTGCTGAGCATCTGCCGGATCAGTATTGACTGCCATCTGCTGTACAATTGTTTTCTCTTTTGACATGGAAATATTTAAGGTATCGTCCTGCAGGTTAAATTCTGTGAGATCTGAATCGCTGACTGCGTGGATCAGTTCTAATATATTTGCCAGTTCCATTTATTTCCTCCTGCTGAAATAGCTATATTATAAGATCACTGTCGTATATTGTTTTCAAAATCACCATACCATTTATTATCTGCGTGATCAGTCTTCGTACTTTTTAATAAGTAAGGATGCGTTATGTCCGCCAAAGCCAAGAGAATTGGTAAGTGCATATTTGATATCCATCTTTACATTACCGTTTCCTACATAATCCAGGTCACACTGTTCATCCGGCACCTTATAACCAACAGTCTGATGGATCAGGCCTTCCTGAAGTTCTTTTACACAGGTGATCACTTCCACTGCACCGGCAGCTCCCAGAAGATGTCCTGTAATAGATTTTGTAGAATTTATTTTCATTTCTTTTGCGTGTTCACCAAATGTTTTCTTAATGGCAATTGTTTCAAATAAGTCATTATGATGTGTGCTTGTACCATGTGCGTTTACATACCATACATCATCTGTGGAAATTCCTGCTTCTTTTACAGCCCATTCCATAGCTTTGGCAGCACCGGAACCGTCCTCTGCAGGGGATGTAATGTGGTAAGCATCTCCTGTTGCACCATATCCGACAACCTCGCCAAGGATTTTCGCTCCACGTGCTTTGGCATGTTGCAGTTCTTCCAGAACTACCACGCCGGCACCCTCGCCCATTACAAAACCGCTTCTTTCTTTGTCAAAAGGGATGGAACATCTCTCAGGATCTGTGGATGAGGTCAATGCTGTCAGTGCCGCAAAACCACCAAAGCCTGTTGGTGTGATAGCTGCTTCCGTTCCACCTGCAACCATAACATCTGCATCAGAGCACTGAATAGTACGGTATGCTTCTCCGATGCTGTGGGTTCCTGTTGCACAGGCAGTTACAACATTAATGTTCTTTCCGCGGAGTCCAAACTGAATGGAAACATTTCCGGATGCCATATTGGAGATCAGAAGAGGAATCATCAGAGGATTCAGTCTTCCTGGTCCCTTTGTGTTGAGAATTTCGCAGGATTTCTCTACCACCTGCATACTTCCGATACCGCTTCCCACGCTACAGCCTACACGGAAGGGATCTTCTTTTGTCATATCCAGTCCGGACTGCTCAATAGCTTCTTTTGCTGCTGCTACCGCATACTGGCTGAAAAGCTCCATACGTTTTGCAGATTTGAAATCCATATAATCCTTTGGATTAAAATTGTTGATCTCTGCTGCCATATGCGCTCTGTAATTTGTGGAATCAAAACGTGTTACTTCTGCAAAGTTTGTTTTTCCTTCTTTTACACTGTTCCAGAATTCTTCTACACTAAGGCCTACCGGAGTGATTGCTCCCATACCTGTAATTACAACTCTTCTCATTTTGTTCTCCTTATTTATACGTTCATACCGCCATCTACGCTGATGACCTGTCCTGTAATATAGTCTGCTTTGTCTGATGCCAGAAATACCGCTGTATTTGCAATATCCTCCGGTTTTCCGAAACGTCCCAGGATAATCTGCTTACATGCATTTTCCCTGATTTCTTCTGAGAGTACTTCTGTCATCTCTGTGTCTACAAATCCGGGTGCAATAGCATTTACCGTAATTCCCCGGCTGCCCAGCTCTCTTGCCATTGTTTTTGTCAGACCGATCACACCTGCTTTGGATGCAGCATAATTTGCCTGGCCCACATTTCCGAGGATTCCGGAAACAGAAGAAATATTGATGATCTTTCCACTTCTCTGTTTCAGCATCTGACGGGCACTGTGACGGATTGTATTGAATGTACCTTTCAGGTTTACATTAAGTACAGAATCGAAATCCTCTTCTTTCATTTTCATGATCAGACCATCTTTGGTAATTCCTGCATTATTAACCAGAATATCAAGGTGTCCGTATTCTTTAACTATATCTTTGATCATTGCTTCACAGGCTGCGAAATCACTGACATTGCATTTATATATGGAAGCTTTTCCACCGTTTTCTTCGATGGTCTGTTTTACTTCCTTCGCTCTCTCTTCAGAACCATTGTAATTGATAACCACCTCTGCACCTTCCTTTGCAAGAGCAATAGCAATGGCTCGTCCGATTCCACGTCCTGCACCTGTAATCAGGGCAATTTTATTTTTCAGCATTTTACAGACACTCCTTTCTCACTTCATCCAGATCTTCTGTTTTCTCAACATGTAATGCTTTTACATTTCTGTTGATCTTTTTGAGAAATCCTGTCAGAGTTTTTCCCGGTCCAATCTCAATAAAAGTATCTACACCATCATCAATCATCTGTTCTACACACTGCTGCCAGCGCACAGAGGATGAAACCTGGCTGACAAGCAATTCCTTTACCTGCTCCGGTCCTGTCACATACTGTGCAGTTACATTTGTCACATAAGGTACTGTAAATGACTGGATTTCTACCTTCTCAAGTTCCTGTCCCAGTTTTTCCCCTGCGCCTTTGAGAAGTTCACAGTGAAATGGGCCACTGACTTTAAGAGGAATCACACGTCTGGCGCCTGCTGCCTTTAATGCCTCCCCGGCTGCTGCAACTGCTGTCTCCTCGCCTGTGATCACAATCTGTCCCGGACAGTTATAATTTGCAATGGATACAATTCCCTGTGTCTCATTGCAGATTTTTTCAATCAGCTCTGCATCTGTTCCAAGAACAGCGGACATTGCACCACCTGTAGGATATGCCTCCTGCATAAAAATTCCTCTTTTTCGCACTACAGTAAATGCATCCTCTTCCTTCATAACACCGGAGGCCACCAGTGCTCCGTATTCTCCAAGGCTCAGTCCAGCATTTACCTGAGACCTGATTCCGGCTTCCTCTACAGCTCTTAAGATTGCGATTTCTGCTGTCAGCATGGCAATCTGTGTATATTCTGTAATATTTAATCTGTCATTTTCTTCAAAGCATAAAGCTTTCACATCAAGTCCGGATGCTTTTGATGCGCTTTCAAATACTTCGCGACTTACAGCATATTTTTCATAAAAATCTTTCGCCATTCCTGTATACTGTGCACCCTGTCCCGGAAATACAAATGCAATTTTAGACATATCATTTTCCTTTCCTTTATTTTTATGTTTATATCAGATGATAACAATTTGTTTCTGATTGCAAATTATTTTAGTTTAAAATATTTTGATATTCAAATTATAATGTCAAAAAATTCTCCCCGAAGCCATCTCTGGCTCCAAGGAGTTATTTGTCATTTCTATATGATTAAGCCTCTACGCCTTTGTTTTTCAGATAATCCATAACAGCTCCGACTGTTGTTAAATCTGTAAGATCTTCAGCCGGGATCTCAATATTGTATTCATCTTCCAGAGCCATAACCAGCTCAAACAGGTCAAGTGAATCTGCGCCAAGATCATCCTTGAAAGAAGTTTCAGCAGTAATTCCTGCTGCATCACAATTTAACTGCTCTGCAATCATTTCACTCATTTTTTCTAACATAATTTTCTCTTCTCCTTTAATTCAAGCCCCGGAATACTTCTCTTTTTCCTGCTCCGGTTATCACTTGTTTTTTATTATTTTTGTTAAGCAGATGATGATTCTGCTTTTTCTTGTTTTCAACCTTATCATCCGTCAGACCAGTAAATACGTCTCATTTATTCAGATTTGGTTTTATCGGGATTGATTACTTTGATGTTCAAAGTATATATTCTTCCCTCCTGTTTGTCAAGCACTATTTTATTACATTTTTTATTCCTCAAATTTAATCTGCCTTGCCACACTCAGCGCAAGTCCCATCTCTGCCATAAGGAATACGATCGACGTACCTCCATAACTGATAAACGGAAGAGTGACACCTGTATTCGGCATAAGGTTTACAACAACCGCAATATTAAGAATAACCTGCAATGCTATGTGAATAAAAATCCCACTGACCATAAGTGAGCCAAACATATCCGGTGCATTCTGTGCAATAACAAACAGCCTGTATAACAGATATGCATAAAGCATCAGCACGATAAGACCTCCAAAAATCCCCAGTTCTTCACAGATAATTGAAAAAATCATGTCATTCTGTGCCTCAGGTACACTTCCCAGCTTCTGAATACTGTTTCCAAGTCCTCTGCCAAAAAATCCTCCCGAGCCAATCGCATACAATGCCTGAATTGTCTGATACCCCCAACTGTCCGCATATTCTTCCGGATGAAGCCATACCATGATTCGTCTCAGACGAAAGCTTCCACTTCCATCAACACTCACTGTTGCATTCAGAAAAATGACTCCGATCACTGCCAGCGCAATAACAACACCTGCAATAATAATAAAAATCTTAATATCCGGGTGAGCCACAAAAATCAGTCCTGCAGTAATGCAGAAAATAATAATTGCTGTACTCAGATTGTCCGTAAATACATATGCAGCCAGTGCCAGTCCGCCTCCCACAACAGCAAGAACCATACAGCCCTTTAAGGTACGGACTTTCTTTCCCATATGCACGATCATATATGGGAGGCAGACAATAACTGCTATCTTGGCAAGCTCTGCCGGCTGGAACTGAACCGGTCCAAGATTCAGCCATCTCTGGGCACCATGAGAAGACTGCCCCAGCGGTGTTTTTACCAGTGCCATCAACACCAGTGCCGCTACATACAAAGCTGTGCTAAAACGGTTCAGTATCCGATAATTGAGCCTGGAAATGATCAGTGCCATGATAATACATGCCACGCTGATGATGGCCTGTTTTTTAAAAAAATACATGTCGCTTCCGTAATTTATCTGAGCCATATAGGAGCTTGTACTGTACAGCATGATAAGCCCAAAACAGGTCAGCAGTACAATAACTGCTACCAGACTGTAATCATAATAATCTGTTTTTGTTTTTCGACGCGCCCTGCTCTTGGAAGATGCTGTTGAATACGACTTTTTTTGTGATTTTGTATTTTCCATTTAATCACCTGATGCTTTCTTGTTTTCTAAAATTCCCATCTGACTTTTTTATTATAACAGAAAGCTTTTTCATAAGCAATGGGGCAGTTGCCTGATTGCATCTGCCCCATTTTAGTTACTATTCACTGGTAATATCCTGCGAGGTGTTTTTGTGAGCGAAGGTCACAGAAAACCCGAGACATACTGCGCGAATTTATGCGATTAGCATAAATTAAGTTTGCGAAGCAAACGATACTCCTTGTGCTTTGTACAAGGAGGTTCATATTTTTTGCATCGCGAAGCGTGTTGCTGGAAACGGAGTGAACAGTAATCCATTTTAGATAAGTCTGGCTGTTCATCTTTCCCTTATTCTGTATGTCTCAGGTTTATGATATCTATTTCTCATCATCACTGATTTCAATCGGGTCAGATTCGAAAATAAATTTAACATTTCCGTCCATATCGCCGGATCTGTCTGTGAATGTTGTGTACATTACATCGTCAGACTGGATTACCTCAAATCTGTCAAGAATATCCTGAAGATCTCCGTTTACTGTATCATCCAGTTTCTTAATACCTTCTTTATAGAATTTCTTCTGTCCTTTGTTCAGTTCTTTTGCTCCGTCATTCAGATCGCTGATACCATCTTTAAGCTGATCACTGCCATCAGAAAGCTTATCTGCACCATCCATTAACGTCTGAGTGCCGGATACAAGGCTGCCTGTTCCTGATGCAAGGGTCTGTGCTCCGGATACAAGTGTCTGGGTTCCTGATGCAAGCTTAGATGCTCCGCTGTTTAATGTAGAACTGTTCGAAGAAAGCTGATCTGCTCCGCTGTACAGTGTTCCACTGTTAGATGCCAGCGTTTCCACGCCACTTGTAATCTGACCTGTTGCAGAATTGATCTGAGACATACCACTGGTCAGGCTCTTTCTTGCGCTCTTAAGAGTCTTGGCTCCTTTTAACAGTGTCTGTGCATTAACATTATTTTCGCCCTGAAGCTGTGCAATTCCATCTGTCAGTGTCTTTCCGGAACTAAGCAGTGTATCTGCGCCGGAAATCATCTGTTCTGTGCTTGCTTTTGCAAGGCTTTCATATCCACTCTGGAGAGATTTATTTGCAGTAGTCAGCTGATCAGAGCCTGCTTTCAGCTGATCGATTCCCTGCAGCATTTCCGGAAGCTGCTGTCCAAGTCCGGTAAATAATGTACTCATCTGATTTACTACTGTAGCAATCTGGGTTCCTGACTGAGCAAGCTGGGTTCCACTTGCTTTTAATGTGCCATCATTAGAAGTAAGCTCTTTTGCACCTGCATTTAACTGTGATACAGTTTCCTGCACTGTCTTCATTCCCTGAGTTAATGCCTGTAATTGCTGTTTCATCTGTTCAACACTGCTGTTGACTGCCTCTTCCTGTGCATCTGCTGTTGATTCCGCACTGGACGCAGATGCCCTTAAAGCGTCTGCTGCTGACTGCAATGCTGACGTATCAGGTGCGGAGGCTGTAATTGTGGATGTATCAATATTAGATGCACTGCCCTCAGCTGCCTGAATAGAACCTAATGCACCATCAATCGCAGCTTCTACAGCAGCTGCTGTTTCATCATCCATATTGCTGGTATCAATATTATACAAAGCAGATTCTGCTGCTTCCAGCTGACTGCTGACTGCTGCAACTCCTGCATCTACAGAAGATGCATCTACAGAAGCCTCTGCGGAATCACTGATCCAGGATTCAATTGCATCTGCCTGACTGTTCATGGTTTCAGCACTGTCATTTAACTGTCCGGACATTGCATTTGCACTTTCTTCTATTTCTGAAGCTGTGGAAGCTCCCATGTTTTCAAGTGAGCTCTCAAGCTGGCTCAGTCCTGATGCAAGCTGTTCTACACTTTCAATATACTGGCCAACTGCAGAAGTGTAATCAGAAACGCCTGTTGTATAAGCCGTCATGCTGTCACTGAAATTAGCAATCTGATTTGCATCGATTTTAGATGAAAGAGCTGTCATTTTTTCTACAGCAGTCTGGATTCCATTTACAGCAGTATCAATTCCCGGAACAACCTGACCAATCCCATCCACTAAACTCTTGATACCACCAGCATACTGACCCACACCGCCTGCAAGCTGATTAACTCCTGCAATATACTGCTGCATTCCGTCTGTCAGAGTAGTTGTTCCTGTTACATAACTCTGCACACCGCCTGCAAGCTGATTGCCGCCTGCAACATATGCATTTACACCATCGGAAAGAGATTTCATTCCAGCCTCATATTCAGCCATCTTGCTGTCCAGCGTATCTACTCCTGCTGTATATTGTTTGATTCCATCTGAAAGTGTGTCTGCCCCTGCTGTATAAGAGGAAACACCACTGTTTAAAGTCTGTGCCCCTGTATTCAGTGTCTGTGCTCCGCTGCTTAATTCCTTTGCTCCGTCATCCAGTTCTTTTGCTCCGTCATTCAGATCACTGACACCACTTTTCAGAGTTCCGATTCCATCATAAAATTCTTTATATTTGTCATTGAGTTTATTAGTTCCATCATAAAGATCTTTGGTTCCGTCTACCAGTTTTACTGCTGCATCCGTCAGATCTTTCATTGACTCCTTCAGCTCATCCAGTCCATCCACATCATTCAGATCAATATCTTTGAAAATATCTGTAAGTGCTACGGTAAATGTAGAATTCATCTCACAGTCTGTAACATCTGCTTCCACTGTAAATCCTTCAGGGATATTCACTTCATCTGCAATATCAGAAGACATATCCAGACTTTCTTTCATTCCCGGCATACCAAAACCGACAACAACATTTCTGCTTCCGTCAGAAATAACCTTACCGTTATCTACTGTAATATTGGAGAAATTATCTGTAGAAAGGATCATTCCTGTCACCATAACAAAGGGTGAATAAATATCAGTCTTTTTGCCATTCACTGTTTTGGTTGTTTTAGAAGTATTTGTATATGTCACTTCCATTTTCAGATGTCCTGTCTTTCCTGCCAGAGCTTCCGGAGAAACCTCAGTTCCATCCATATAATATTTAATTCCTACGGAAACCGGGAGATTTTTCTCTGTCTTTCCCTGATAATAAATATCCTTTCCATCAGTACTCCAGGTCAGATCATTTCCGTTCTGAGTAAATGTTTCATCACCTTTTACGTTTTTTATATCCTGAAGATCAGAGGCATCTTTCACCTCAGAATTGGAACTGTCTCCGGAATTTTTCAGCCAGTCAGATACTGTGACATCCGTTACTTCTCCTCCGGCAGTTGTATTTACATAAACGGTTTCTTCTTTCTGCAATCCATTATCACCTGTTGAAGCAGCTGCCATTACAGTACCTGCTCCGAGAACTACAGCCATTCCTGCTGCAAGCGTTGCTGCAGCTGCTTTCTTTCTGTTTCTGTTCATAATAACTTACTCCTTTATTCTATCTCTTTACAATAAGCTTCTTTTTAAAAATCCTGAATCACTGTTTCTTCTCTTTTGCCGGTTTCTTCTTGGCAAATCCAATAGATGTGTGGCAGATGAGAGAATCAAATATCATAAACATAGCCGGAAGTATAAACAATACCACCAGTGTACTGATCACAGCTCCACGTGAAAGCAGGTTTGTGATACTTCCGATCATATCTACCTGTGTATAAAGACCAACTCCGAAAGTTGCCGCAAAGAAGCTGCAGCCACTGATCACAATTGACTTCATGGAAGTTTTATGTGCGATGGCAATGGATTCTTTCTTACTCTTTCCAAGACCACGTTCTTTCTGGTATCTGCTGGTCATAAGGATTGCATAGTCAACAGTAGCTCCCAGCTGGATACAACCGATAACAATGCTTGCTACGAACACCACTTCCTTTCCCTGATAATAAGGAACGGACATATTGACAAAAATCGCAAACTCAATAACTGCAACCAGAATAAACGGAAGCGAAATGGATTTAAACACAACCATGATAATAATGAAAATTGCCAGGATAGAGATAGTATTTACAGTCTTTAAATCCACATCCGTAACATCCTGAAGATCCTTGGTCAGAGGTGCTTCTCCGATTACCATAGATTCCGGACTGTATCCTTTTACAATCTTCTGGATCTCATCAATCTGATTGTTTACCTCGTCTGTGGCTGTTTTATATTTGGAGCAGATAAATTCCATCTCGTACTCATCGCTTTCCAGCATCTTCTTCAGATTACTTGGGATCATGGTATCAGGGAATGCCGCACCTACGAAAGAGTCCATTCCAAGTGCCCATTTTACACCATCAACATCCTTGATCTGGTCAAGCATTTCTGTTTTTTCTTTTGATGTCAGACCTTTCTTTAATAACACCATATGAACATTATTCATATCAAAGGTTTCCTGAAGTTTGGCATTTGCCACATTACTGTCCAGCGTGGAAGGAAGTGACTTGTCAATATTGTAGTAATTCTTCAGATTGTTATTTCCATGAATTGCCGGGAAAAGCATTACCAGAAAAATGATCAGCCATACTTTATAATGCTTTGTAATAAAAGCAGATGCCTTATCAAAGCTTGGAAGCAGCGGCTTATGTGTTGTTTTTTCAATGGCTCCGTCAAAAGTAAGCACCAGAGCAGGGAGCAAAGTAACACAACACAGAACACCGATAACAACTCCCTTGGCCATTACGATACCCATATCACGTCCAAGTGAGAAGGTCATAAAGCAAAGTGCGATAAATCCGGCTACTGTTGTAATAGAACTTCCGATTACAGATTTGAAGGTTGCATTGATGGCATGTGCCATAGCCCTCTCTTTATCACCCTCAAACCGCTTCTTATTCTCCTCATAACTGTTCAGCAGGAAAATGGAATAATCCATGGTAACACCAAGCTGCAGGACTGCTGTCAGTGCCTGAGTGATGTATGAAATCTGACCAAGAAAAATATTACTTCCAAGATTATACAAGACTGCAACACCAATGCAGAGCAAAAACAAAACCGGAACTACCAGAGAATCCATTGCAAGGAGCAACACTATCAGAGAAAGGCAGGAAGCAATCACAACGTAAATCGGCATTTCCTTAAGTGCGATCTGTTTGATATCAGTAACAATGCCTGTCATTCCACTGACAAAACAGTTCTTTGAAGTAATCTTACGAATCTGCGTCACAGCTTCCATGGAAGTTTCTGATGATGTTGTATTATCAAACAACGCGATCATCATAGTTGCATCTCCGTTAAAAAATGCCTCTCTCAAATCCTTCGGAAGCATTTCTACAGGAACGGAAACATCCAGGACACTGTCATACCACAGTACTTTTTTCACGTGATCAACTGCTTCGATTTTCTCTTTCAGAGCAGCTACATCCTTCAGTTCCATATCCTCCACCACTATCATGGAAAAGGCTCCCATCCCAAACTGATCTACCATAATGTCCTGTCCATCAACTGTCTCAAGGGTATCCGGCAGATAACTCAGTACATCGTAGTTGATTCTGGTCGCCGCCATACCGAGATATGAAGGGATCAGCAATGCAATTCCGATGATAATGATCAGTATCTTGTGTTTTGCAATCCACTTTCCTACCTTAATCATCTTTTTCTCCTCTTCTTTCTTTATTATTGATACTGTTTGATCATTCTATGACTAACAGTCATTTTTTATTTCATGGAATGTTATATAACAAAAATGACTTTCAGTCAATAATCATTCTTCACAATTTGTCTAAATTTTTCCAGAACAAAAATGTAATATTGACTTTCAGTCATTTTTGTTTAAAATAGTAATTATATATGATCACAATATAATTACAAAGTAAGCTTATGTTGCTGTGAACAGTAAGACGCTTATTGCTTTTCGCAAACTCCGCAGCGGGACTTACCTGATTCGGTTAAAATGTTATGTATACAGTAGAGGAAGGAATGAATCTGAAATGGGAAAACTGGAGCTGAATAAAAAGAAGAAAAAAGATGCTCTTTTCAACACTGCCTTTGAACTTTTTACGACGAAGGGACTTACCAAAACTACAATTTCAGATATTGTAGATCAGGCCGGGGTTGCCAAGGGGACGTTTTACCTCTATTTTAAGGATAAATATGATATCCGGAATAAACTGGTTTCCCACAAGACCGGAGAATTGTTTTTCCGGGCCCATGAGGCTGTGCAGAATGCACATATCAGCGAATTTGACAGGCAGGTACATTTTATTATAGATTACATTCTTACTGAGTTGAATAAAGACCGTACTCTCCTGCTGTTTATTTCAAAGAATCTTGCCTGGGGTGTCTTCAAGGGTGCTTTTGAGGAAAAAATGCCTGACGACGAATATAATTTTTATCAGTCCTATCTGGATATGCTTGCTCAAAGCGGACTACATTATAAAAATCCAGAACTGATGCTCTTTACGATCATTGAGCTGGTAGGTTCCACCTGCTACAGCTGCATTCTGTATCAGCAGCCTGTGTCTCTGGCTGAGTACCGTCCTTATCTGCACAGGACTATTTCAGGAATTATGGAAACTTTTTCACAGGATCATACTACATGTGAAGTTTTGTCTTCCGACACTAAAACACATGTGGACCATACAGCATAATCACTATGGCAACCCTCATAAATGATACATTTAAAAAGATTGCTGTAAAAAAGGCAAGCCTCCGGAGGTTTGTCTTTTTTATAATTTGTAGGTTTCCAGATCATCAGGAATCCAGAGATTTCCTTTATAATACTGTCTGCCTTCTTCTGTGTAGAGCTCCTTTCGTCTGGAAATATTTTTATCTTCTGTATGATACAGAATCAGATTCTCTGCTTCCAGTTTCTGTGCCAGCTCACAGGCATCCTTTACAGTAGAATGATGTTTCTCATATGGTTTGAATTTATCTGCCTGAGAGAACAGACAGAATGCTTCATGAAGAAGCCATGTGCTGTTTTTGGCATATTTCTGTTCACATTCATTATATGGCTCATCTCCACAACAGGTCAGCTTCTTTCCCTCTGCGTACTCCATGCAGAACCCAAACTGTTTTGCCTTTGTAGACAGAATATCAAAAAATGTCACCCTGTGTCCCAGAATCGTTCTATCTTCTCCGTCCTTTACTTCTTCCAGATGGACTTTGTCTCCGATAAATTTCGTTTCCTTTGGTGTGAGAAGCATCTCTGCCATCTGTTTCAGCAGGCTGATCACTTCATCATGTCCATAGATAGTCACTTCACCGCCAAACTGTCCTCTTGCCATTCCCTGACAATACATACGAAGCATCCAGATGATTCCAAGCAGATGATCGATGTGTTTATGTGTCACAAATATAGTGCTGATTTCTTTCCAGCTGATTCCTGCGTCCTCCAGCTGCTTCAGAATTGTATTTCCGCCACCTCCGTCTATCATAAAATATTCTTTATCTTTATTTAGCATAAAACAGGTGTTATAGCATTTCGTCACCTTTGCATTTCCGGTTCCCAATATTGTAAGTTTCATCTTTATGTACCTCCCGACTTTCTTTGGATGCTGACACTTAGAAGGCAGCAAATATTTCCTATATATATAATAACATATTCGAAAACAAAAAGAAATCTGTCTGTCAGACGATATGAATCTTCGTTACTGTTCACTCCGTTCACAGTAACTTAGCCAAAATTCATTCCAAATTGCCTGCGGCAATGGAATTTTGGCTTGTATGTCTCGGGATTTTGGCATATTCATGCCAAAACACCTCCGGGATAGTGGTATGTGAACAGTAACGAATCTTCACTATGGCAATGAAATTTCGACTTGTATGAGCACGGTTTTATGAGCATGACATAAAATATAATGTAAACAGTTTTCAGAGAAGGGAATTATATATGGAAAATTATCGGATGGGATGTTCCGGCAACCGCCCTTATAACCGTACCTGCGGTATGAATATGCCTCAGCCTTCAAATAGAAATATGAACAGTTCCGAATGCTCTGTCAGAAACACGACAGGCTGTAGCTGTACTATACCGGGTGTCAAAGAAAAAAAACATGAAATGTTTTCGCATCTTCAGTATCTGGAACCTGCAATGGCATATGTTCCCTGCCAGAAGTTTACAGAGAATTTCCCACTGCAGTATGCATTAAATGCAGGAACCATTTTCCCACAGTTATGCAAACCATTTTGTGGAAAGAGAGGTATTCGAAGATGAAAACAGATTGCTCCCAAAAACAGTTATTAAACCGTATCGATCAGGTCAGTTTCGCAGTCAATGATATGACTCTGTACCTTGACACACATCCCTGTGATGAAAAGGCTCTGACTTACTGTCACGAACTTGTGCAGGAACGAAAAAAGCTATTAAAAGAATACGCCGAAGCATATGGTCCCCTGATTATTGACATTACAGATCAGACCGGAGAATCCATCTGGAAATGGATGGAACAGCCATTCCCATGGGAAAAGGAAGGAGCGTGCAGATAATTTATGTGGAATTATGAAAAAAGGCTTCAATATCCGATCAATATCACACAACCCAATGCAAAAATTGCACAGTATATCATGAGCCAGTACGGTGGCCCATAGTGTAATACCCTATAATATATAAGAAGCAATGAAGCTGATACAATATCTTATGGGTAAGGGTACTCATTGTACCCTTACTCTTTTTTTATTTATATTTACTTTAAATCGCAATTAAATCTTTCCAAGTAGCAGATCCGCAAATACCATCCACTTCCAAAACTTCTTTTCTGGATTCCTGATAAGCTTTCAGAGCGTAAATCGTGTTTGCATCTGCTGTCCATGTAAGTTTCAGGGCTTTGCCGTTTTTGCCTTTAAAGCCCCTGGCTCTTAATATTTCCTGTAAGAGAAGCACAGATGTATTTTTGTCTCCTGCTTTTACTGTCTCTGGGTTAAACATGTAGCCGCCTCCTTCTGGGTTTGTTGTCTTGTCTGTTTCATCTTTATCTGCAGATAAAACAATTGAATAGTCCGGTGTACAAAATTTTGTCCCCGGAAGATTACTGTTGTAATAGCTCTTCTGGCACACCCCGCCACCATTTGCCACGATACCGGATGCTCCAGAAGTATTTCCCTCAATCGTCCAGAACCTGTCTCCGGCTACTTTTGTTATAAAGCCGGTGTGGGTAAATGTATCGCCGTGTTTAAATATAACAATATCTCCAACTTTTGGATTGGCATTTTTTACAAATAAGACGCCTAAGGTTGGGCAGTATACATACGGCCAGTGTTTTAAGAGTTTCTTTGCATTATCCAGACCAAAAGCTTTCATGAAACACCAGGAGATAAACGCTGCGCACCAGGGCTGCCCCTGATAGGATGGTTTTATATCTCTCCAATATTTTGTATAGTTTGCTGATCCGGCATTTCCAGTCTTGCTGTCAAGCTTACTGTTATTTTTCTTTTCCAGGTACCCGATCTCTTCTTCTGCAATTCCCAGAACTACGTTGATAGCTTCCCTCTTTGTCATGACTGTGTTTTCCTTTTTTATATCTTTTGCTTCGTTATAATCTTTGTAAAATATATTTCTATCTACAGTTCCGCTGATGCCAGGTATCTTTGCTTTACTGGAATACTGCCAGCCCACACCAAAGTCCGGCCGGAGTCGTTCCTGTAAGGTACCGTTATCTGATGCCGGATAACGTGCGATCCAGAAATCATATTTTTTCAGATGGCTGCAGATTACATTCAGGTACCAATCCACATTGCAATAAATACCAAATTTATATCCCGCTGCCGTGATAATCTTTTCGAATGCTTCTGCCAATTTATGGATCTGTTCAGCTCCAAGGCTTCTCTGATTATTCCATTCCAGATCCAGCCAGACCGGATACTGCAGTTTTCGCCCGTTCAGAACTTCCACGACCTTCTTGGCTTCGCTCTGTATCTCTGCAACTGTCATAGCATAGGAATACTTATATGCCCCAACCGGGATATTGTATTTCCGGCATTCAGAGAAGTTCTGCTCAAAGTAGCTATCTATCACGTTTCCCGCTTCTGTAATCCGCAGGATTGCGAACCCCATGCCGTAATCAGCAACTGTTTTCCAGTCAATTTTCCCTTGCCAGGCAGATACATCAATTCCTCTTATTTCCATGTCCGTCTCCTTTCATAGAGCGAAAAGGGATGGTTTCTCATCCCTTATTCGTCTTTATTTGCCTGTTTTACAATCTGGTTCACGTATGTAGAAAGACCGGCAATCAGTATTCCCTGTGTAATCGCTGTAAAAATTGCCATTGCAATATCCTGTCCGGTACCGCAGGTGCAGGTGGCAAACACATAGATCGCGCAGATTGCAATGCTGATTCCGCCAAGGATAAGCGGGATGTACTTATCTTTTACTGCCTGTGCCTGCTTGAGCGCCATGCCTACGAAATATAAGACAATTGCTACTACAATAAGTTCCGGTTTTACATAGTTTGTAATCTGTTCCATGTTTATTCCTCGCTTTCCTGTTCTTCCGGCATTGCCAGAAGCTTATGATATAATTCTGTTGCTACATCATTGCCGCCTAAGTTATGATATGCGCAATATACTTTTTTGATAGATTCTTTTGCGTAGATTGGACAATACTTCCGGTCCTTATACTTATTGTAATTTCCTACAATGCTCTCTCTGAGAAGTGACTGTACCCCTTCCGCAATTGCAGCATTCTTTTTCTGTTCTTCTTTAAGTCGCTTGGATACTCCCCTGTATCCCATCCCAAGCAGTGCTGATATAATCGCAAACAGCCATTCGACCCAGTGAATCTGTATGTAATTAATAAGTTCCACTCATTCTTTCCCTTTCTCCGTTTTTGCGCCGGCGCAATTTAAAAGAGGCAGTGCGTCCCTTATTTGCACCACCCCTTTTGTAACTTTCTCACGCCGCTTCCAGCGCATCCAGGCACTCTCCTACTACAGCACGGAGATTAAATAAGTTCGGCACCTGTTCTCTTGTGTATACCCCAGTAAGCACCAGAGATACCCATGTTTTTACAAGACCACTGTTCTTTGTAAACTTCATTTGTCAGCTCCTCCTTTCTCCAGAATTTTATAAACAACCTCACGCAGGTTTCCGATGTTCGGAACCTGTTCTTTTGAGTATTGTCCGCTTTCTACTAATCTCACCCAGGTCTTTACAAGACCGCTGTTTTCATCAAATTTCATTCTGTTGTTCCTCCCATAATCTGAGCCAGCATAATGCTCAGTTCTCCGATCGCGCTGTCATTTTGTTCCTGCATCTGAGCTAACATAATGCTCAGCTCTCCGATCGCACTGTCATTCTGAATCTGCTTCTCTGTATCTTCTGCTTTTCTGGTCTTTTTCACGTCACGCATTAAAGCACCCCCATCCCGATCGCTCTTAAGGCAATCTCTCCTGCTGAGTCGTTTGCTGTAATCTTCACTCTCGCCGCGACCGCCCATTTCTCTGCAGTCTTTGCATTGTTCTGAAATGTATGGTTGCCTGCTGAATCTGGAGCGTAAGTCTCCCAGGCTGGAGAAGCATCGTTTGCATTGTTTGCGACCCAAATCTCTTTTGTAACCTTGTCATCTGCAACAAGGTCTAAAAGAACGACCATCTTCTGTGTTCTATCGGCAGTCTCCTGCGGATGTGTCTGTACATCCAGAATAGTCCCGATGCGGATGTGTGCCGCAGATGATCTTGCTTCAGAAAGGCTTCCTGAGTCTGTTGATACAACTCTCAGATATACTTCTCCGGATGTCCCGGTTACTTTTATTCTGAATTTAGTTCCCACATCTTCATTCGATGCGGATGCTGCAGATACCCATTGCCCGCCTACGTATTTTTCAAGGCTCGTAAATTCCTTGCTGTTTGAGAATCCTGAGTTCCCGGACATCTGAACCTTGAGCGTCTGTGTATCCCCTTCAGAATCTGCTCCGATGTTGAATTCTACATAGAAGTCACTGTCCCGGCGTTCTCCGTTTGCTGGAGATATGATTGTCGGAGCAGCAGCAGGGCCGTTCTTCTTTGTGAAGGTGTACGTGACTGTTGTTGCCGCGTTCTTTGTGTCTGTCGCAGTAATCGCCACAGTGTGGCTTCCGATGCTTAATGCGGACCAGTATTTGCTCAGCACAAGTGAGAAGCTCCCGGAGGACTGGCTTTGATAGAATTCCTTTTGTGTTCCATCGATCTTTACGCTGATGTTGAATTTATCACCATCGGAATCGTTTATGGCGTAGTCAATGTTTATTGGTTTGTTCAGTTCGCCGTAACTTTTGCTGGCCGGGGTAATCTTTGGGGCAGCGTTCAGAACTCGGAGGGCGGGGCGCCAGCCGACACCGTGGCCGTAACCGTACGAACTGGAGTTGGCCCAGTAGCGCGCGCCAAAGCAGCCACGAAACGCCCTGTATGAACTTCCATTTGTTGTTGTGTTCTGGCACCAGCTATAGCAACCGGCCCAGTTCCAGATTTTATTGTGGGCTGTTGTAAAGTTGGCAGATGAGTTGCTGTTCTGAAGATCCTGACTCTGTGGTGTCGGAAGTCCGGAGAACTTTCCGAGATTTCCGATGTATTTGTCCCATTCGTTTGTTGGTGTGGTTTCTATCTGAGCAGATGAGCTTGTTCCGCCGGTTAACATGAATAATTCATACTGCTGTCCGTCAATGGTTATCTTCTTACCGCTCCCTTTTGCTCCACAGAATCCTAATGCGTTCAGTCTGTCCCATGTAATGTTACACAGTAAGTTCCTGTCGCAGATCAGAATCTTATCACTTCCGTCGTTGACCTCCACCCACTGCAATTTGTAGGCATCATTTGAATCTGTGCTTTTGATTTCAATAGCATTTGATCCGTTTCCGTAATCCAACAGATTTCCTGTAGATGGTGCTGACCCGTTTGTGTCGTACCATGGCTTTGTAGGTCTTGCTTTCTTTGCATTCGCCACATACAGTGTACCAAGTTTATGTATGGTTCCGTTTGCCATAGCTTCCTAACTCCTTTCTTTTCTTGGGGCTTATATCCCCAAATTTCCAATCTTTATCTTCAATCTGAATGTAATCATACTTCTCGAATATTTTCTTGGCCAGGTTGTAGCTATTACTGTGTCTGGCATGTCCAAGCCAGGCGTTTACAGCCTGCTGTGCCTGTTTCTTTGTCAGCCTTCCGGATTGTACCTTTTCATCAATCTTTTTGATCCTGCGTTTCATAGCTGCCTTGGAGCTGTTTCTTACTTCCAGATGCGTTGTATGAATCCTGAAGCCAAGGGTGTTAATTCCTTGGGCTAACGGATAGATGTGAGTCTTCTCGTTTAGTTCAAGATCAAGATGGTCTTTCGCGTATGTTTCAATCTCTGCAAGGACATTTCTCGCAGTCTCTCTGTCCTTAACAATAATGCAGATGTCATCCATGTAGCGGACATACCATTTTAGCCCCAGGTATCGTTTGCAGAACTGATCTATTTCATTCAGATAGATGTTTGCAAAATCCTGACTGGTCACATTACCCAGCGGTAATCCTTTCTCGCCCTCCGGGCTGCTGTCCACGATCATGTCCAGAATCCAGAGAAAATCCTGTTCTGATTCTGGTATCTTCTTTCGGTATATTGTTTTAAGGATGTCCCGGTTTATGGAATAGAAGAACTTTCTCACGTCAATCTTAACAATGTAAGGTTCTTCATACTTCCACTGCGCCAGGCGCATATAGTGCTGGATGCGGTGCACCGCTTCATGCGTGCCTTTTTCTTCTATGCAGGCGTAAGAGTCTTTTATAAATACCGATCTGTAAATCCCCTGAAGCACAGTATGTATTGAGAACTGAACAATCTTGTCCCGGATATAAGGGGCATGCACAAGACGTTTCTTCGGCTCAAATACATAGAATTCTATGTAACTGCCGGAGCGGTACGTTTTGTCTTGAAGTTCCTTCTGAAGATCTCGGAGCTTCCTCTCCTTCGACATCGCGAAGTAAATTGCTTCTTTTCGATACTTTCTTTCCGCGCTCTGTGTCCGTTTATATGATTCTTCCATGTTGTTAGTGTCATAAATTCTTTCGTATAGTGACATTAAAGCTTCCTTTCGATTCGGTTTAATGTCTTTGTTCATGTGTTTACGCTTCTAATCTGAAGCGATGGATTATGTCTCCCCTATTCTTAAATAAGTCACGCTGTCAAAGCCGTAACCTTAGCAGTCGTATGTGTAAGATAGTGCGGGGCGCCAGCCGATATTGTTGTTGTAATTGTTCGAATTGTTGTTGTTCCAGTAGCGCGCGCCATTGTAGCCACGATACGCCCAAACAAACATAACCCAATGTTTTATGCGGTCTTCATTAGGCCGCCGGTGATTCTTCCGATCTCCGCGATGCTGTCCTGCAGCTGTTCTGCTTTCTTCTGTGTGATGTATTTCTGATCTCGCGATACAGAAGTTAAAACAAGAAGGTATTTTAGTTCCGCGTCAATCTGTTTCAGATAATAGAGCTTGTCTCTCTTCAGTGCAGTCTGGTATTGAATGCTTTCCCGAATCATCCTGTAACAGCTCTGTTTGATTTCCTGACATATGGCGAATTTTTCAGCCTTTGGGAAATGTACCAACATCGGATAGATGATCGTGTTCAGAAGAACCTCACCCTTTTTCTGCAGTGATAAAGGTTCGATCATATATAAACCTTCTTGTCAGCATAAGTTCCGGATGTAATCACAACGGCATCTGAAGAATCTATCTCATCAACGGTTACTTGTGCCATGCCTGAAGAATCAATCAAATTCTTTAATTGCAGCTGAAATGTTAATTTTGCAATATCAGACATACTCACAGCTAAATTATTTGTGTTCTTTTGAATTTGATGTGTATATGTTTCAATCTGTACCTTCATTTCTTGCGTTGTCTGTTTGACAACCGCCAGTTCCCCAGTTATCGCCACCGCTTTGTCAATTTTACTTTCCTGCTCATAAAATTTTGCGTCCAACTGGTCAAGTGCTTCGTTAATATCACTAATGTCGGCAAAATCCTCGTAGTCAGGCTTTTTAAACTTAAAATGTTCTGTGTACTGCATTACAATACCTCTTCTTTCATCATGCGCCATGTCTTCTGTAGTGCCTGCTGCCATGTCAGATTTTCATTTATTTTTTTCCACGTGTTGTATCTGAGTGCTACGGATATCAAATAATCCAATGGTACCATCTGATCAAGCATATCAATCACGCTTTTCTGCATCCTCTTTCGCGTCAGCTCAACAAGGCAAAAGACAGTTTTTGTATTCAAGTCGATTTTTAATACATACTGGTTCTCTCCCAGAGTTGCGTCCATTTTTTGTCTTAGTACAGTTTCTGTGTACAGAGGGCTGTCGTACCATCTGAGAAGCACTTCCAATCGCCTGTCTTCTATAGAATCTGTATCCCGTGGATTAATCCCGAGAATCTTTTCTCTATGTGCAATACCAGGCTCTTCAGAAGATCGTATGCAGATATCGTTGTCCAATTCGAACAGTGCTCTTTCCAGAATATCTCCAACTTTATCTCCAGCATCAATTGCCACTTTAACATCCTTTATATTTAGTATCACTTCCGGATACTCAACGTTTACGTGCATGTGATATCACCTCTTACCGGTACCGTGCCATTTGTAATCTGCAGATTTTGTTCTGAATCATTTATTGTTGTCCCAACAACATCAATAACTCCATCAATCTGTACAATTGCTGACTCTATCTGTAGAATACGAACTACAATTGCATTACTATCTTCCCATTTTTTTCGAAGTTCCAAAAGATAGTTGTCTACTGCCTTCGTAATATAGCTTTTTAAATCTTCGTAAGAGTATCCGGAATCATAAGTTATATTTGTCTTTATATTGACTTCTGTCTCTCCTACTCCCGAAATAATAACCCTATGTCCGATCGGTGCAATGCCGACTCCATCACCACTATTCACCACAGGATCCACTTCTGTTTGAACCGCATTTATAACATCATTTGAAGGCGTACGATAATCGCTGCCTATGATTGTTATCGCAATTTTGTCTTCCGGAGCTGATACTCTGTTAAGTTTGCATCCGTATACACCGCTCATTTCTTTAATTCGGCTTTTATAATATTCCCGGTTTCCTGCAAAGCCACGATAATTATATGTGTTCAGAATCCTGGCCCTATAGCTTTCCACTTCTTCCTGATCTGTAGCCTCAAGAGTGCATTTCAGAATTCTTCCCCATTCAAATCCATCCACGAATTCAATTGGTTCTAAATCCCCCAGCATTCGGTTGGGTTCGGATCCAGGACTATCGCATCCGATTCGATATGTGTGTTCTTCCTCACTGATTACATTGAATACTGTGTAATTATATTCGTCATAATTCCATCTGGACCCTTCTGGCACTGCACAGTTGAACTGAGTAGTAAATTCAGCATATGTAGCTTCATTGATATATACGCCTCTTTCATTTCCATTTCGTATCAAATGTTCTAAGTCGGCTGTATCTGCATACATATTCTGTTCAAGCCCGGACAGGAGCAGATAAGCTTCTTCCAGGCGTACCGCCTGTTTCGCACAGGCATTAAAAATCAAGCTGCCTTCTGATGTATCTACATCATCAGGCATATCTTCCATCATTTCGCGCATGATAGTTTCGTAGGTCATATCCTCATACATTTGTGCTCACCTCCCCGTCTCCCAATGTTGTGATAAGTGAGAAAGAGATTGTTACTTTCTCTTCTTCTTTCGTACAGGAAAAATTCTCAATTCCTGTAATATATGGATTTTCAAGTAAACATTCCTCTGTCATCCGTTCCAGTTCTGACTGTATCAGCTCAGAAGAGTAACTCTTCCCAATTAAATCTTCGTATTCTTGTCCATAATCTTCGGAATAAATGTAATACCGGTATCTCGGCGTGTGTAAGGCAAGCCAAACCCATACAAGAATAGCATCATAACCTTCAACAATCTTTCCAGAAAGTTGACCGGTTTCAAAATTTATACCATATTCCCTTGGGATGTACTGTTCCGATTCCTGAAGATCTTCTTCATCGTCTGTGTCTACAAATGGAAACATCATTCTGGCTCCACCACCTTTGCTATGATCACGAATTTTTCTTTGACTTTTAGCGCTAAAACTTTATCTCCTTCGGCGAGAATATTGTTTGTATATTCTTTCATATTTGTGACCGAATCGGTCATTTCTGTGTGCAGATATATTTTTTTATCTGTATTTAGACGAAGATTGCAATCCAGAAGATAATCTTCTTTTTCCAGAGGGAGATCTCCAACTTTTATTTTTCCATTTGTGAGAACTTTCCCCAACTGGATAGTCGGATTATTATAATACTTTCCTGCTTCTCGCATTTGTTCTATAAAGCGTTCGTATGTGTTTATAGCCCTTGGTATCTCCCTCCGTTAATAATAGTCGTTACCCTTTGACCTCTCCATTTATCCACGTTTGGAAATCCATACACCATCGATTCCCATTCAATTACGTCTGCTTTTCCGCCTCCGAGGTCATGTCCCCATTCTGTGTAATTGCTGTCACCTGGGTTCTTCTCATCTGCAATCATGCAATTTATTCTTGTTCCGTTTGCCAGTACCACGCATACAACATCTCCTACTTGGCCAAATTTCTGTGTTACAGCAATCAGATAGTAGCCATCTATGGTTGCTATGTTTTCAGGGCTTCCTGTCTTTCCTTTTTGCCCCCATATTTCGGAGATTCTTCTTTGTGTTGTTCCTGCGTTCCATCTTCCGTAAAATTGTGGATAGCAAGTATAATTGCCAGTAATCCCTGTCTGTGGAACCGATGATGGGATATTTATAGTTGTTCCGGATATCGCTGTGCCACTTCCAGTTGTTGTCGTTGTAACAGGATAGTCAATGTAGCAAAATCCGTATACGTCACTTCTTCGGTTTCCATACTGCTTTCGTGCTGCAAGTCCGCCTGTTGCACCGCTTGTATTTCCCTCAATAGACACATAATCGTTGATTCCCGATCCGGAAACACTTTCCACCAAGCCTATATGGCTTCCTCCACCCGGTCCGTACACTACCAGTGCGCCAACTTTTGGCGTTGTTCCAAATTTTCCCCTTGCCTGGTACCATTGTGTCACCTCAGAACAGCTTGCAGTCTTTCCTCCACCCATAAATAGGTCTCCATGTCCAGATTTATTGAAAACTGACCATTGAAAGATACAACACCACGCAACTCCATTATACCCATAGTATTGCGTAGCTTCATTCGTACTTCCTGATATTCCGATCCATGCTCGTGCCTGATTTAGTACATCATCCAGCGCATTACTGGTCGTTGTACTGTTGCCACCTGCAGAATTCGCAGTCTGTTCCTGGTCTTCTTCCTGGATATCCATCACATTTTTAAATGCAAGTTCCAGAGTTGTGGTATATATGCCATCACTCCATTCATGACTATCATTTTCTATCCAAAATTTTCCCTTTAGCCCGGTTCTGGAATCCTCTATAATTACACCTAATCCTGAGACGCATCTATAATCTCCTATCATCGTAAGATTCGCTGTTTTATTTATGCCTTGTAGTTCTGCCTTGGCTTCCGCTTTTCCATTTCCACTATCCACAGATATCGCATTCTGGAAGACTCCGTATTTCTTTATCCAGTTTGAGTTGCTCACACTTCCAATTTTGTTATTATTTGAATCATAGATATATACACGATTAACCATGCTCTCCAGGTCTTCTGTGTAAGAAGAGTCTGTAATTCTTTCTCCCTGCCTGATGTGAAAATTAGGAATAATTTTCCCTTTCTGGATAACCTCCAGCTTATCGCCGTTCATCTGTGCGATATATTTCTTTTTGTTCTTCCGATATGCTTTCGTATATGCAGCCATAATAATTTCGTAATACGGCCGTTCCTGAAAAAATATCTTAGAAATAGGTATTTTGGTTTTTGCTATGGATCCAGTTTTTACTTTTACATCTCTGCAAATCATCTGGGTTATTTTTTCCGGCGTTTTGTTTGTGATCCTATAAGTTCCGCTCGATCTTAAAAGATGCATCATTCCGTCCGTTGCAGTATATTGAAGCTCTCCTATTTCGGATTTTCGTTCTCTCTGCGTTACAATTCCAATGAACTTTACTTTTTTATTATCAGGATATCCCGGATAAAATATAATTTTATCCCCTAATTTTATATTCAGATTTTTAACTTTCTTATCATTCGGACTATATGCCACACTGAAAGCAACTGTTCTTGCTGCCTGTTTCGCGCTTCCTGTCCATGTAACTCCTGTTACGAATCCGGATATATTTGTATCTTTCCACATTAATTTCATGGTATCACCAACTTTGTCCCGTCAAAAAGCCACCAGCCTTTTACCCCACCTTTAGAACTGCTTTTGAGTCCATGCTTTTTTGCTGCCTTTTCTATTGCGGTTTTATTCGCCTTGTAAATCTTATCTGCGTAAGATCCTGAACCATAATATTTTTTCGCTATACTCTGAAGGGTATCTTTTCCTTTTACGACATGCGTCTTCTTTTTTTTCTTCGAATCTGTCCTGGTATTGTTTTTTTCAGGCTTCTTTTTATCTGTTACTGGTTCCAGTACTGCTTTGACTGGTTTTGTATATTTTGGTGGTCTATATTCTTTCAGTGCCAAAGAATATTTTATATCTCCTGTCCCATCTTCTTCCGAAAACACAAACGTTTGAATAATCACAGGTTTATTTATCTTTGTTCCGGTTATAATAAACTGCAGGTTTTTATCCTGCCAGCCCAATATTTTTTTGACATATTCCCATGGCTTTCTGTCTTTTGGATAATCCGCAAAGGGATAATCATGCGCAGGGAAAAAGGACTCAAATGAAAAAGTCTTGAGTCCTTTCTTTCCTAATATTGTTACATCTCCCCGCGTCTGTACATTCACTGTCTGATGTGAGTTTTCTTGTGTTATTTGATACGATGCTGGGCGGATAGGGAGTTGTATGGAATCCTCTCCGCATTTAAGCCAATATTCCATTTTTACCTCCTATGCTATTTGTGGCATGTTTCCTGCTGCTTCTTCTATCTTTCTTACAATTGCTTCTGCGATCTTGTCGATATCGGATTCTTCTCTTACTACGATACTATCTGCGAGTTTTGCAATCGTTACCGAAAGATTTTTTTTCGTTTCCTGTCGTGCCATTCGTACAGATTCGTCATGAGGATACACTCTACTTCCAGATGGGAGATCTACGATTTCTCCACCTTTTTCGCTTATCTGTACGATACCGCCTTCCCAGTTATCTGTACCTTTTGCTAACGTCGGAATTGTCGGAATGTTAAATCCAATGTGTCCTCCACCTACGACATCCGGAAGCGTTACGCTTATATTGTTAATTGCGCCTATTGCTTTGTTTACAAGATTAATAACCGCATTAATAGGTGTTTTCACAAGCGCCTCTAAAGTTCCAAATATACTTCCGACTGCCTGTACAATTCCTGTCCATGCTTTTTCCCAGTCTCCCTGAAATACGCCTGTCAGGAACGTTATGATTCCTTCAAATATGCCAAGTACATTATCGATGACTTCGCTTACCTGATTAAACCAGGCTACAATGGCTTCTCCTGCCGCCTGCCATACTATTTTGAATACTTCGAGTAAAGTGTCCTTTAAGTATGAGCCAATCTCTTTGCACAAATCTATAAATGGCTGTAATTGCGGTTGCACCGTATTCCAGAATTCTACAAATCTCTGTCCGATTTTTTGTATGATTGGCTGAATTTTGTCCCAGTTTGTATAAATAAGTACCGCTCCTGCTACTACTGCTGCTATCGCAGCTCCTACTGGTCCAGTCAGTACTGTTGCTAATCCGGAGAATCCAGATGCACCCGTGAGTCCTTTCAAAAGACCTCCCACTTTTCCGAAGTTCGAAATTATAGTCCCTATTCCCGAAGAAATCTTTCCGAACCCCATGAGCATTGGTCCAGCAGCTGCCGCCACCATTCCAAATTTTACTATTGTTTTCTGTGTAGCTGGTTCTAATTTATTCCATTTATCTGTAAACTTCTGTATGAAACTGATACCTTTTGTGACATACGGAATCAGTTGATTTCCTATTGGCTGCAAGACGTCCACCTGTATGGTTCTCCAGAGTCCTCCTAAAGCTCCTGATAAAGTGTCGTATTTTACATTTACCAGTCCTTCGACAGATTCTCTGCTTTTATCTATAGCATCACTCGCCGTTGACATAGATGTTATAACCTGAGGTCCCAAATCTTCCCACATGGTTCCGAATAGGTTTACTCCGGCTGCGCTCTGTGCTACAGGATCATCCATTTCTGCAAGACCTTTGATTACTTCGTTGAATGCTTCTTTTGCAGAATCTCCTCCAGCTCCGAATCTCTCTGCCATTTTTGCCGCATCCATTCCAAGGGCTTCAAATCCCTGCTTTGTCGTATCTGAACCATCTATTGCTCTGATAGAGAATTCTTTTACGGCATCTCCGACTTTATCCAGGTTAAAAGCACCATTCTGAGCGCCATTGGCAAATATGGAAAACATGTCTTCTGCATCCAGTCCTAGCTTCTTAAACTGCACAGAATACTCATTGATACTGTCTATCATTTCCCCGGAATAGTCCATTCCTGACTGTGCTCCCTGGGTGATCAGATTAAACGCCTCTCTTGCAGATACACCGTAATTTTTTATCAACGTATCTGCGGCTCTAGTGCTTTCCGCGACATCATATCCGAACGTGTCTGAAAGAGTATAGGCATATTCTGTACATCTCTGCAGGGCAGAATCATCCAGATAGGACATATTCTGATTAACCGTTGCCATTGCTTCTGCAACATCATTAATGGATTCGCCGAAATTATCCTTGTAGACATTGTTGATCATGTCCTTGTATTTACCCATCTCTTCTGTTGCTGTTCCGGTTGCCGCTGCAAACTGCTGGAAGGCATCCTGTGAATCAGAGGAGAATTTGACTGCGGCCGTTCCAACGGCTGTTAGCGGCGCAGTGACCGATTTTGTCAGAGTTTCACCGGCTGTGGAGAACGCTTCGCCGGCATGGTTAAACACATCAGCAACGTTGTTAAACCGTTTTTCCAAGTCACGTGCCTGTGCCGCTACTTCTCTAGATGGATTGCTGAAATCATCTATCAGCTTTACCACTGCAGCGACTGTCTTACCTGCCCTTGTTCTTCACCTCTTTCTCAATGTCCTGCAGTTCCTGTTTTAAAAAGGCACGGGTGATTAATCGTTCTCCCGCGCCCATTTTGTAGTATTTTGATGGTTTCCACTTCTTTAGGCGGAACAATGCATAAGCTATGCTTGCTTCGCTGTCCACCTTTATGAGTTTTTTACCTCTTCCTCTGCATCTTCTCCAAGCCCTGAGAGTTTTATGATCTCTGCAGCAATTGTTCCGGACTCCATTCCGAATAAAATAGCAGCAAGGTCTTTCGGGGTAGATGCTCCAAAATGGTCCATCAGATTTTTGTCTGTCAGGCACGGATCCACAACGCCATGCACACAGCACATTAAATTAAAATCATATGTAGCATTTACATCGCGATTTCCTTTTTTATCGAAGAGCATGGCCTGAAGAGCATTGTATCTCTTTCCAGACAGTTCTCTGATCGTAATCTCAGCATCTTCTCCCACTAATTTAGCCAGTTTTTTTGATCTGATCTTTTTGGTTGCTTTTTCTGTTGCCTTTTTTTATCTACACAAAGTAATTTTTCAATTAAATTCATGTTTTATCTCCTTATACGTCTATTGATTCCAGGACTTCCCATCCCGAGAAGCTGAATGGAATGGATTCTTCCAGGAGCTTTTCTGCTTCCCAGTCTGCCAGTTTGATTTCAGTGAATACGACATCGTCAAGGCGGATACGTTCTGCTCCGAATGCTTCCGGATCTTCGATGTTTGAAATAATCGTTGCTCTTGTTGCTTTTCCTTTTTTCAGATTATCCCCGATCTTTTTAAGCATGTACGAAGTCACCTTATTAAGTTTTAGTGTTCCACTGCATGTGATTCCAGTTACTTTATACCCTTTTTCCAGTGTTCCGGTTCTGGTCACTTCTGTTGTATTCAATTTTACTGTTGCTTCTAAAGCAGTTGTTTCTGCCATGTAGTCATTATCAATCCAGCATTCCCCAAAGGTTCCGTTAATGACTCTGTCCGGTGTATAGTTGTCCCTTATTCACTCCTCCTTACACAGTGATGTTCAGATCAATGTCTTCCATTACGTCCACCAATGTAGCGGATGCTGCCAGGAAAACCTTTTCGTCTGTATACTGTTTCTTGATTTCTGCCTCACTCATTGCTTCTGCTTCATCTCTTGTTACGCCCTTGTTTTTAATGATATATTCCTTGATTGCATCAACATCCAGGTCAATTGTGTAACCCTCAATAATTCCATTTCTCTCCATTTCTGCCAGATAGGAATTAATTGCCGAAATAAGCAGGCACTTATTTGCATATGTATTCGGATATTTCCCGATATAATTGTCTTCTGCCAAAAGAACAAGGTCATCGTGGATCATGTCCATGCTTTCAACTACACGGATTTTTTTCCACGGGTTCCCTTTTCCTTTGCTAACTGTCTGTAAGGAATTGACTCCCCGTCCAACTTTTACTTTTTCGCCATCGTAATAAAGGACCAGTTTTCCAGCGTCAATTTCTGCGTCCAGTTCGGTTTTTTTCTTTTTCTCACATTCCGTTACATCATCGAGAATTGCGTATGTTGCAGAACTCTTATTAGATGTACCGGCGAGCAGTCCTGCAATTCTTGAACAGAAGGATTCTGCTGTATACTCTTTCTCACCAACTTTTACGCTGACTGTAGCATAATTTATAATTCCTTCATTATCTGCTTCTGTTTCCGGAAGCACTGCTTTAACCTTATTTCGCTCATCACGCTGATCTTTTACCCATATCACAATGGTCTCTGTCTGTGTGTCCGTCTTTGCTGTCGGACAGCACAGCCAAGTAACCTTTTTGACTGCGAAATAATTCAGCGCCGCTTCGTAATTCTCAGCGTTGGAACTGAGAACATACAGTACGATTTTAGCAGGTGCTGTATCGTTCCCAACCAAGGCGAGTTTCACTTGCTCTTTATTTGCATCGCTCAGTTCTTCCGGAATATCTTTTTCTTTGTAAATCATAGTCGGATTTGTTGCCGGCACTTTCGCATCTTTTACAATCATTCCCACTACACCGCGTTCAGATCTTCTGATTGTGTTTCTTGCGGCTGCAGTAAAAATAATATTCATTACTGGTAATCCCCTTGTTTTACCTCCTGTGATAATTTCAATTCTTCCATCAACTTGCTACTATCCATTCTTGGAATTACATCCCAGAACTCCACATCAAACTGGCAGACTGGAATGTTTGCGTTTTCGCCCTGAAAGTTTAGATCCATGTTGCTTGTGTTCAGTCTCCTGCTGCCAATCGTCAGCTTCTGCCCGAACATTTCTTCCATGGCCGCAAAAAAATCCATTCCGTCTGCTTCATTTGTGTGTTTTTGAATAAAGTCAATCTCCACTTCAACATTCTTGTGGAATGCGTTCTTTGTGGATTCAGAAAACGTCTGTGTTATATACACAAAAAAAGAAGGCCGTGTATAGCCTTCTACTGTGTCTGCTCCGTATATCTTCATATCCGGATATCTTTCTTTCAAAGTGGAATTGACCGCTTTTTTTATTTCTTTAAGTGTCAAGTCCTGCCTCCCTAAATATCTCGTCCAACAGTTCCTGTCCGATCAGCGCGGCGTGATCCGCGCGTTGTGCCATATATTTTGCAACTGTCTTCTTGCCTTTAACTTCTCCAACTTTACGATTGCTTCCAATCATTCCCTTGCCTCTTTTGTTTTTCCTCTTATGAGTTACCATATCGTGGCCAAGCTCATAAAGATGGTAATGTGGAGCTGAAGATGTTACTGCAACAGTCATTTTACTTCCAGAGCGAATTACTTTTCCCTGGCGGAAGCTCTGCGCTAATGGTTTGGGCTTTTCTTCACTTCTGGGGCTAATATAATGATGCCCTTCTGCCTCTGAATTCACTCTGCCTTTCAAATCCTTGGCAATATTTCGTGCTTCTTTTTTCAGAACCCTTTCTGCAGATGCAGGATATTGTTTTGCTGCGTTTTCCATTGACTGACTCAAATCAGAGGCGTCGAAGTCAAAGCTGATACTTGACATCTTCGAACACCTCCTCACACTGAATCTCTAACATTCTGTGCTGATTATCCATATCCAGCGGAGGTCCCGCAATAGAATAAACGTGTCCCTGATACTGAATTCTCATGTCCGCGGTGATATCCTTCCTGAACCGGATATAAATCCTATGTGTGACCTCTGGTTTCAATTTGCTCATAAAATTGTATTCTGAGGATTTATATGGCTTTACGGTCGCCCATACTGTCCGATATTTCTTCCATTCAGATTTGTCTTGACCCATTTCATCTTCTGAGGTTTCCAAGCGGAGAAAAGTTATCCGCCTGTTCAATTTACCGATGTCAACCATTGTTCTCCTCCTGCAGTAACTGTGCCTGAAGCTGCAGAACAATCGAATTAGTTGCATGAGCAAGCCGTGGCTTATCTGATTCTTTTACGGTCAGAACACGGTTTTCGTAAAAATCCTGCATAAGCGTATAAAACAACAGTTTTGTCTTTGGATTTTCTTCATCACAGCGTCCCACGGCATCTTTGATGTATTCTTTTGCCGCATCAATCATGATGCCGATAATTATATCATCGGCATCATCATCAATTCTTAAATACTCTTTTACGGCATCGATATTCATAGACTCACCACCTTATCATGCTCCGGCTACTGCTGCGTCTGTGATGGAAATCTGTCCATAAACATACGCTGCATCATCCTTTACTGTGCAATCTTCTCTTTCAATTGCACGGAAAATAGTCAGATCTTCCTCGAATGCATTCAATGTTCCGATCTGTGCAATGTTTGATGTCATCAATGTCATCTGGTTTCTGTCCCAGAATACGATTGCTTCTTTCAGATCACCGATGAACATTGGAATCTTTCTGGTCTTTGCAGTCTTTGTATCTGACTCAAGATCTGCGTTCGGAATCACATATACCGGAACGATAGTTGCGCCAGCGCAAAGTCTAAGCTGCATCGGGTTGGCCGGATCCGGCTGGAGGAGATATCTTCCTTCGCTGTCTTTTAAAGTGTCGAGCCACTGTAAACCATCATCGTTGGTTACAATAGCGGATGTTGCCTTAAACGCCTGTCCAAGAGTTACGTTTAATGCTTTCTTGATATCATCGACTGATGCCATTGCAGTCACTGCTTTTGTCTGAAGCTGCTCAAGGATGATCTTGTTCCTTGTTACCCTGGATTCATCTCCGATCCAGTTTGTAAGTGTTGCTGTAATGTTTGCATCGGAGTCTTCCAGGAGTTCATTTGAAACAGGGAAGTATCCGGCGTATTTATCAATCTCATATGTTTTTCTTTCAAACTGAGGTGTGTTCTTGGCTGTAATCTTTGCTCCTTCACCCACTTTTGCAAATCCAGTCTGCTGAGCACGTTTTTTAAATGTTCTCTGCCCTTTATTTGTTGTAACGCTCTGAACATCAACTAAACTGGACAGAGAGAATTTGGCGCTTCTGTACTCGTTGATTCTGGTCTGAATATCTTCCGGAACAGTGTACCCGCCATCTGCAGGTGAGCCTTCTGTCATGGTTGCGTTTCTGAAGCCTCTTCTGGCTGCGTTTGCAAATTCTTTTGTGGAATCTTCTGGTTTCCCATTTGATACCGGAGTTACGCTCTGTGGTTCAGCAGTTCCGTTTCCTTCTGGGTCCAGCACATCTTTTAACAGGTCGAACTGGGTCTGCATCTCTGTCAGCTCATTCTTTGCTTCTCTTGCTTCTTCCAGTTTTCCCTGTTCAACAAGGTTCTGAACCATTGTTTTCTTTTCATTGATCTGATTTAATAATTCAAGTAATTTTTTATTCATGCTTACCTCCAAATAAAAATGACTCAGACGCCATATTTGTCCAAGTCGTTTAAAAGCTCCTTCTTTAATTGTTCTTTTTTGTTCTGCAACTCTTTTTCTTTTGTCACCTGTTGCCGGATTTCTTCTGTAAGTCGGATTCCGCAGATGCTGTTAGTTATCTGTGTTTGAAGTTCTTCGACCTCATCAATAAATCCCATCTCCAGTGCTTGACCGGCTGTGATCCATGTCTCTTTGTCCATCATCTTCAGAATCTCATCTTTGGTCTTGCCGGTTTTTGCGACATAAGCTTCTGCCAGTGCGCTGTTCATGGTTTTCAGAATCTCTGCGTTCTTTTGCATGTCATGATAATCGCCAGATGCTCCGCTCATAGAGACATTGTGTATCATGATTGTTGCTACAGGACTCATTTTACATGTATTTGCCATTGCGATCACGCTTGCCGCACTTCCAGCAAGTGACTGGATATGGATTTCCACATCCTTCCTTCCGTGAAGCAAGCTATAGATCTCCTGTCCTGCCATTACTGAGCCACCGCCGGAATTAATGTTCACAATAAGTTTTTCACCTGCAGGCATTGTCTGCAGAGCGCTTTTAACATCATCCGGACAGGTTGAATCCCATTCCAACCAGTCATAGATCCACTTGTCGTCGTTCCCGATAATATCTCCCCTCACATCAATCTCCATTTCCTTCACCTCCTTGATTGATTCCATATGCTGCTCCGATATGAGTGATTGGTTGATAAGTTCCATTAACCATATTGACATCTCCGCCTTCAACCTTTGGAAGATCCAAAACATCCCTGCCCTCATTTATCGTGTATAAGCCATTCTGCACATATCCTGTCACAACTTCCTTCTGCGTCTTTGAATCTGTTCTGAGAATCGCTTTTTCGTTAAATTTAAAATAATATCCCGCATCCATTTCCTTCCGGCTCAGACATTTATAGTTAATCTCCTGCTCATACTGCGTCAGGCGATAGCTCATTGTGTCTACCAGGAAGGCAAGTTGCTGAGCTTCTGAATTGGAATAGCTGGATTTGTCGTAATTATTTAGCTGATTAGGCTTAATTCCAAAAGCTGCAGCTATCTGCAATGCGGAATATTTCTTTAATTCAGCGTATTGGGCGTCTGCCAAAGTGATATTTAATGGCTGCAATGTCATTCCAACTGGAACAGCAACTACTTTCTTTGCGTTCTTCGCTCCTGTCAAGAGACTGTTGTATTCTTTCTGCAGAGCCAATCGCTTTCCTTTGTCCAGATCTCCTGTGTATTGTAAGACCGCCGATGCCGTCAGACCGCTTTCGTACAGCTTGTTCAAATAATTCTGTGATTCTATTGCGCCCGAGAGTGAATCCTTTAGAATTTGTCGCACCGGCTTCCCAAGAATTCCATTAATTGTGCACCATGTTTTAAAATGCAGTACATTTTCTTGTGAGAAGGTGTATTGCTTCCCGGTTAATGGATCACTGTATCGGTAATACAATCCCCCATTGTTATTCCCGAAGATTCCTGCATTATCATATAAAACCTGTACACAATTGCTCTGCATGATCCAGAACCCCAATATCCGGTATTCCCCGCCATACCTGCCTTTCTTTTCAAAGACTGTCTGAATCCATACATAAGCATTGCCGTAATGCTCACAATTGTATTCTACTGTACCCCAGAACGTAGCTGGGGTCATAATATTATTTGGTCTGTTCATCAGAAGCCTGGCCGCAGTATTTGGCTCAGCCCTTATCTTACCCTGATTTGTCTGCTGATAAAATTTGAGTGGAAGTTTACCCATCGTCTCAGAAAGCATCTTTAAGCAGGTAAAGTATGTAATTTCATTTATTTCCTGCTTTTTCAGATTTGTATCAATTCCAAGCCATTCAAGTATCTCTTCGTCACTCAGATCATCAGGAGAACCTATCAGGTTGTTCCATGCTCTTTTAATGATCTGTGTGATTTTCATGTAAAATATCCTCGATAAAACTGTCTATATAGTCGCCGTAATCATCCCCGAATTGATGAAACATTGCTAATTTATAAGCGCATAATGTTGCATCTATCGGGTCGATTCGTTTTGTTGTTGCATCTTTATCAATCTTTATCAGTCCGTTGCTCTGGCGGACCACTGCGTTGCTCATTGCGTAATTAAGTAGTGGGTTTGGCAAATATCCCACATTTTTACAGAAGACCTGTTCTCTGAATCCCTGCGTCGCTTCGTTTAAGTGCTTATGGCTCTGGAATATTTCTTCCACGTCATATCCCTCATCTGAAAGATCCATCATAAGCTTGCTTGCGTTAGCCGGGTCAAAGCAGAGGCATTGAATTTTCAAGCTGTATTTTTCACACTCCTCCATTACATATCTCATGACCCTCCCTTGATCTACAATCGGTGTATTGGTTACTTCTAGGAACCCCTGACGTTCCCATGCATCGTATGGGACTTTGTCTTTCACAATATGTTCGTGTAATTTCTCTCTGGTGGGAATGAAACTGTGCGTCCAGAAATAATATTTCACTATTTCTTTCCCATTGCCGTCATATTCTCCAGAAAGATACGGGATCATAAATGTTACTGAGGTCAAGTCTGTTTTTGCAGACATATCAAATCCTACATATACTGGTTGACCATATATCTCAATTGGAATCTCTTTTAGTTCGCATTCCTTCCACTTGGCCATATCCATATATCCATTTTCTTTTGCCTGCACCCAGACATCCAGACATTTCGTGAGGAATGCTGTCATATGTTCCGGCTGTTCTCTGGCAATCTTATATTCACCGCGAATCTTCTCAATGCCTTCAGGATAAGTCATTCTTATAGGGTTTGCTTTTACCCACAATTCTTCATTATCCAGATTGATTATGTCCTCATAATCCTCCGGATCCATTTCGCAGATGTCAATCAGGTATTCATCGTTCTCAACATCTGTATTTGGATCCAGGACCTTTGAACAGTATTGATATTCCGTAACATAACACGGATAGGTCAGATCCATTCCGGCTGTTGTTATGATCATTAACAATGGTTCTTTTGTATTTGAGCCAATAGCGAGGTCATAGAATTCAGTTGTCTTGTGCTGATGATATTCATCAAGGATCAGAAGTGCAGGGTTTGAACCGTCTCCGGATTTTCCATCGTCCTTGCTCAAGGGCTTTATTGTGCTTTTTGTTTTGATATGCGTCACACTGTCCCTGGTTATTTTAAATTTCATTTGTAATGGCGAGCCTTGTAACATCAGCCCAGCTTCTCCGAATACAATTTTTGACTGTTCTCTTTTTGTTCCAGCAGTATAAATCTCATATACCTCTCCGTTTTTTGTTGAGGTAACTGCCGCCTCATAGAGCGCAATGCCTGCCTCTTCCTGAGACTTTGCGTTTTTTCTGGCAACTTCAGTGAAATACTTCTTGAATCTTCTTGCTCCGGTTTCTTTATGAACCCATCCGTATAGCTGACAGATTCGGAATTTCTGCCAAGAAGTCAATTCGATCGGCTTTTTGGCAAGCACGCCTTTACTGTGTCTGAGGAGTTTAAACCACTCCACAATGTTCTCCGCCTGTTGTTCATTCCAAATGTACGGAAAGTCTGGCTGTCCTATTCTGTTTACGTCTTTCAAGAATCTTTCGCAAGCCCATTTATGTTTCTGACCACTTATGTTCTTCCCAGAGATGCAGTCCTGGGCATAACTCTTAATATCTTCGAATATCATATAGCTCCAAAGCGGTTTGTAATCTCTTCCTGTTGTTTATTTACCTTTGCCGTTCCGGCTTTTAATCTAGAATCAATCGTAAGGCCACACAGACCAGCGAACCGGCGCATTTCGTCAGCATATCCTTTCTGAATGTCCACCATAGGATTCTTAACAACAATAACGCCGGTCCTGGTCTCTCTCTCCACATAAAATGCCTGCTGCGCCAGAATCTCCGTTGCTTTGATGTAGTTAGCAAATGCATTGCAGTACCCTCCAAGGTTGTTCCTGTCTAAGTTCCCTACTATACTTAGCTTGTCTAATTCCTTTATGATTCGCCGCCATTCTTTTTTTGCGACATCATTAATCAGCCACTTCGGCGGAGTTTTTAGCTGATTTTTTTCGGTTTTAACTGCATCTTCTGCTGCCCTTTTCATTTGGCCGTCAATCACCGTCAGATGTCCGGTTTGCAGTTCTTTCGGTTTTCTTGGCCTTGCCATGCTGCCTCCCTCCTCTCATTTTCTGTCATATTGCCAACTTTTCTGAAGTTTTTAGAAATTCGCGGAAAGAAAGGGGCATATGTGGTCGTGGGGAATCCAATCAAAACTTTTTTCTATCCCCCGGTGGTCTTGAAACGCTCCTGAAAGCCCCTCAATTCCTCCTGCACTGCTGCCTTTCCCTCTTCCTCATATCGTTTATGTATCTCTTTGTGTCCAGTTCTTGAGACTGGAATCAAATTTGAATCTGAATAGAATAGATCAGGTCTGTCTTGTGATAGTTCAATATGATGTACCGTATCTGCTGTTACTATTCTGTTGTACTTGTACAATATATAGATATCCAGTCCATCATAACTGTTAAGTACAAACTGTCTCAGATTCTTCCATCGTTGTGTGTGGTATTCTTTCTTTACTCCGGTTGGCTTTGCATACTCTCTGATGTTATTCTTTCTGCACGGGCACGTAGTCCCTGCCGGTACCCTACTCCCGCATCTACTACATCGTTTGTATATCATGCCATCCCTCCTGTTCGATAGCGGGAGATGGATTCGAACCACCGTTCCAGGCTAAGGAGGCCTGTAAGTTACCGTTACTTTATCCCGCGGTATTTTTGTATATTAAAAGAGAGCCTGTTTCCAAGCTCTCTTGTTAATTAATATTTCTGTTTTCATGGACATTCTGGGGTTCGAACCCAGGACCGACCGGTTATGAGCCGGTTGCTCTAACCACTGAGCTAAATATCCTTAAAATTTAATTTTCACGTTGCAAGCTACCGCTAGGTACTCTTGCCAAGCCTCACCACCTCTCATTCGTTTCGTTTTTGAGTATAGAAAAAGCAGCCCTGAAGGCTGCCTCTTCCCATGCTTTAACTAAAATATTCTTCTAAAATTCTCATTATTTTTTCTTCTGATAATTTATTTCTATCCACTAATGCACATTCATTACTATTTCTGGCACAAAATATAAGATTCACTTCTCTACCTATATTTTCTCCTAAATAATTATCCATAAATTCCAGATTTTCTCTTGATATGTTTTTTTCTTCTTCCGTTTTCATTATCACAGGATATATTTCTTCAGGCATTGCACACTTTTTACTTTCGTGAAAATTTGCATATGTTATAAATGGATACTCTCGCGATTCTATATACCCATATTTTTTAATCTTTAGATAAATATATGGTTCCTCTTTTTCAATTATCTTCTTTAATTGTTCGACCGAAAGTACTTTATCTGTCATATGGACATCTGTTGCAAAATCAGGATTAATTGTATTCTTTTCCATAATTCTATTTCCTCATATAGGTGATTGCATATCATTTAATATTTTCTAATTTGGCGTTGAGCGTCTATGTCCGCTCACATTCACTCCATCGCTTCGTTTATATGGTTTTACAACCACAATTTTCTTATTCTGAGTTCCTCTAACGCTTGATTTGGTCTTTGCCATAATGTTTCTACTCCTTTTTCAAAATTTTTAAAGTAGAAACATATCCAACTGGCTAAATATGTTTCTCGACTAATTTAATTACTAATTTTTCTTTTTATCCGGCTCAGGTCCAGGACCTACCCAAAATCGGAAAGCCTTTTTACCGTGGTCCTTGGCATAAATCTTAGAACCATCTTTACCTGTTATCCACGCGCGAAAAATCCACATGGATATCCCCTCCTTTCGCAAATAACTCTTGCAAAAGGATATACACAGTGTTACAATACAGTTGACTAGAAAGCATTGTAACCAGTTGACAACTGTGTATACAGATTTCGCAAGAGCCAAGCATCTCCAAGAATGGGTGCTTGGTTTTTTGTATGTATAAACCTTTCGGCTCAATACATCATCTGTGATATTCATTAAATTGAATTGTTGCTGCCTGTTTTGACATTCCGCATTTCTCCATAATTTCGTCAACACTCATGTTTTTGACAAGATCATACGGTGCCATTAACTCCGCTGCAAATGTATTCGCCTGCCATTCCGGGTCTCTATATCTTGGTATTTTTCCACGTGCAAACGATACAGAATCTGGTTGATGTAAAAAATAGTGTCCTACCTCATGACATAAAGTAAATCTATGTCTTGGATCTCCTTTAACAGCACCATCATATACATCACTTCTGATACGCATTATATTACTTCCAGTATTAGTTGTACCATAAGTATCTTGCATTTCGTCCGGATCTACGATTTCCAAATCTATTCCATTGTCTGGATTTGCTAAAATCCATTCTATAAAACGAACAATTGGAAAAAATTCGCGTTTATCACATCCGGCAAGTTCACGGAGTTTTTTTGTCAGTTTTCTAATACTTGCTCTTGACATTGGGTCAGCAGCAACATTCATTCATCATCAGCCTCACTTTCTAAAAAGCTTCTCAGCTTATTCTTGTCAATATTGTTAAATTTTCTCGCAAATGAAAGCATCATCATCCGGTCATTATCATTCATTCCACTTATGTCTATGCTATCATAATTTTGCGCCTCATACATGCAACGATCCAATTCACGAATCTGATTTCTATCTAAATCATAGTTACTTATGAGGATTTCTCTCCACTCTCTCGGCGGTTTTTTCTTTCCGTTTTCGACCTTGGATAAAAATGCAGATGAAACTCCCAATGTTTTTGCCATATCATACAGGAGTTCATTTTTATCTATTCTGAGTTTCCTGCAGAACTTACCAAAATTATTAATCATAGCGTTTCACCTTTTCCCTTTCTTGTTTCCACATCATTATATTAACCTATTTAGGTTAATTTGTCAATCTATTTTTAGAAATTTCTTTTACACTTTTGATTCAGTATAGGCTTGATGCAACAACAAAAACGCCCTATATTTCTACAGAGCGTTTAAAATGTGTATGTGATTTGAATTTCTCCATAGGGAAAGCAGAACATCAGGATTCGAACCTGCGGCTCCATGGCTCATGCTCACTCCCTCTCGGTGAGATGTTCTGGTGATCTGCCAGGTGGGTACTGGCAGTCATTCAAGGGAAGGAGAACTCTGTATAATCTTCCACTGAGTTCAGTTTACATAGTATCATAGAGAAAGTGGACATGACCGGACATTTTTAAAATTTACAATTTTTTTCCAAATATCTGTTATGGCGCTTTCGGCAGCTATCTTCCGTATATTTAATTCTTTTCTTCGGAAAGCGGTAATTCATATTTATGGCAACTGCTGCCCAGGTCATATCATCTAAATATTTAAAACGAAACATCATTCTAAGATCACTTTCGGGAATCTTCTCAATAAAATCATCTACTTCATTTATTACATTTAAAAGATCATCCTCTAAAATATGCAGTTTTGCTACTCTTTTCTTTATCATGCTTTTTACCCGATCATGCTCAGGAAGCGGATAGCCGGTGATTCTGATCGAGCCAAAGGTTCCATCACTTCTAGTTCCTTTTACTGTATCGGATACTACGCCTTCTTTTTCTATTTTCGCAAGTCTGCGTTCATCTTTGTCTATCCTGTCTTTCAGATCCTGTATTTCCCCTTTTAATTCTATGTACTGTTCCAGGATATTCTTGTCCATCGGTATCGCTCTCCTTTCCTTCTTTTCATGCTTTTAGCTGGGAACTATTATCAGCTCCCGGCCTGTTTTCATCGGCTCCATTCTTTACCGGATTTTATATCCTTTACCCCAGTTATCTTTAATCCCATGCGGTATGCCATTGCTCTGAGTATGCAATAATCTTTATATGTATGCTCTGGCATATGATCTGCTGCCTGAATTGCTTTGCTGGCTGTCGGATCCGGATAGCCTTCTTTGTTCTTTCCTGTCATTCTTATGTCCTCCCACATAATTTTAAAAACCAGTTTCTTCGCATTTCCCATTCGGTCCATATTGGATCCTGTTTTGCAATGGCTGTATCTATCACTTCTATTGCATATCTATGACCAATTGCATAATTTCCATAATAAGCTCCTGATACTGCACTTCCGGAACACTTCAGTCTTTCTGCTGCCTGTTTCAGCGTAACCGCCGGTTCTATAGTCTTTCCTGTCTTTATGTCTGTGATTTCATATAAATTCATTTCCTCTCCTCATAGAATCTGCATTCCTTGCAGTTCGTTCTGGCCGTAACATATTTGCCTTTGATGATGTGCATGTTTGGACAGGTGGGACGGGTGTATACTGCTACAGCTCCGATGTGTCCTGTACTATGTTTACATATTTCTGCTCTTTGTGCTATGTTCATATGTCCTCCTTAAATATATTCTTCAATCAGCCAGTGAAGTACCTCCAGCATACTCTTCTTTGTGATGCTGTTATGTGTAGGCATATCAATCACTTCCTGAATCGCTGTGATCTTGTCTTCTACTTCTGTTTCTTCGTTATGGATATCTTTGAATATTGCGGTTGCTTTTCCTATGTTCATTTATTCATCCTCCAGGTAATTTTTGCCGAATATCTTTATAAATTCCTTTCTGGTACCATGTTCTCTCTCAAAAGCTCTCTGGCCTATCTGTTTTAACAGATAATTAGTTTCTCTGCATTTATGTACAGATGTTGGTGAAATTTCATGGCAGTTTACGCAGAGGTGAACAGTTAAGCCATAACGTTCTGACCAATTTTTATTTGCAGTACCGAAGAAAACATGGTGTCTATGGATATTTTCTGTTACTCCGCATATGTAGCAACACTCTTTCTTGTCTCCGGGCATAATACACTTGCCATGCTTTTTCTTTTTCTTTTTTACAGGTGTTTTAGGAAATAATAATCCTCCCTGTTTCATCTGGTATACCTCCTTGCCTCTCTGAGCAGATAATTCCTGTTCTGGATATTTCGATTAAAATCTTCTACTGTTCTGGTGGCTTCCTGTTTCTTCAGCGCTGCCAGTCCGCCCCAGGGTTTGCAAAGAAAATCATGGAACCGGCGGCTACTGTAATGCATCCATCCCGGAGGATTCTGACCGGTTACTTTTCTAAATAATTTCTTTTTCTGTCTGAGATTCATTTTTCACGCTCCTCATATGGCTTTGGTAATGGTTTCCATGCTGTTACGTCAAGCCAGTCATAGTCGCTATCCAGATAATATCCATCCGGATCAATACAGCACATATCTGACCATACTGTGTTCCCATTAGTTACAAGTATTCTTTCTTCATCTTCAGGCATATCACAAATATGACGATATTTGCAATTATCTGGTATATGCTCTTCTGCTCGTTCTTTATCTGTGATCTCACGGTATTTTATTGGAATCCATTCATTCTCCTCTTTCAGACTTTCTACTTCATCCGGATTCAATCCAACTTCCTCGTAATCCAAAAGTTTATGTAAAGCTCCGTAGAGTTTCTCCTGTACCTCTTTTGTTATTATCTGTCCAATATACAACTGCTGCCAACGAATTCCTTTTAACTCCCAGTTTCCCCGATCATCTTTTTCTGTTAATCTGTTCATGGTTCTCCTTTCCCCTTCCTGTGATCTGACAGGCTCACACAGGAAGGATGTATCTATGTGAATTTTAGGGCCCCCTTAATCTTCCCAGGGTCTTCCGTTATGATCTACTTTTCCGTTTAACCATTCATTCCAGAAGACCGGATCCAGAAGTGTGTTGTATGTCTTGTTTGCAAACTGCCGCATGGCTCTCGCTATATACTCAGCTGTACCATAAGCTGTTAATGTATCTATATACTCTTTTCTGGTCTTAGGTTCTGCTGCCGGTGGCTCTGATCCGGATTGCGCCGGCGCAATTTCCTGTTCTTTCGGTTCTACGGGTTTGGGCATATATTCCGGATGGTTTTCAATGCTGTCCTGACCTGGAATCTGTGGTTCTGGCTCTGAAAGTGCTGTTTCTTGACTTTTTTCTATGTTTTCCGGTTGAGATTCCGGCGTTTCAGAATGGAAATCTGCTTTAGGCTTTCCTGGTACGGAGTCCTCTTTTTCTGGAACTGCTGTTTTTTGACCTTCTGTATGGTTATCCACAGAGTTTTCCACTTTTCCAGTTGGTTTTATTTTTTCTGGCTTCTTCTTTTCCGGTTTCTTTGCCTTTTGGACTTTGGACTGTTTCTTATCTGGTTTGATTTCCTTCGGCTCTTCTCTTGGAAATTCTTCTCCGTACTGTTCTTTCCAGGATTCCTCTGGTCCGTTTGTGAAATCCATAAGTTTTCTAAATGCCGCCTCAAGCTGCTGCCAGGTGAAATCCTCTTTTTCCTGTGAACGGACATTGATCAATCTTACCTGTTGTTCGCTTAGTTTCAGTGATAAGAGTATGCGTCCTGTTCCCGGGATACGGAGGGAATAGATTTTCTCTTCATCCGGAGCCAGGATCTCTGCTGCTGCCTGGCTTTCATTTATGTAAAGGGTTTCGAACAGGTCTATATATATCTGCGGTTGATCTTTCCCCAGCTGATATGCTGTCTGTTCCAGGATAGAAGGAAGCTCTTCCTGTGTCTGATCTGTTTCTTCCATCATCACTTCCAGATCTGTGATCTCATTTTCCTCTTTCAGTTCCGCACTTAAGGCTCTTACATCTTCTTTGGAAAAGTTCTCTGTAATCTCGTCACTTATAATGTCCGGAAGCGTCAGCATCTCCATCAGGATTGTTTTGCCTATGCCAGTATATTTTTCTTTCAGTCTTCTGGAATATCCATCCTCTGAATATTTATCATTGAGCTGTATGTATCGCGTCGTCTGATCCGGGCGGAGTCCATATTCTGCACGGGCATTTTCTGGTTTCTCCCTGTCTGGGTTTATCCAAATTCTTTTCCAATATCTGAGAGCCGCAGTTACTGCATCCATAAGTGTTGTTTCCTTTGTTCCAGAAGAGATATCTTTCTGTGCTGCAGATTTTATAAAGCCACTCTTTAAATTCTTCATCGTTATCTGTAATCCCTTCCATAAGCCGGTCAATCTTCCGGTATTTGTTATCGAGACTGCGGAGACGCTTTTCTTTACCGTAATCCTCTTCCATGCTTTCGATCTTAGACAGAAGATATTTATCCGAATATACGGTCTGTACGGCATTTTTCACAGTTTCTATATCTTCTTTGGTATCCCACTGGACTTTTTCAAGTATTCTGGAATTATAAAAACTTTCATACAAAGGATCATATCCCATGATCCGGATCAGTTTCTGGGTGTTCCAGTCTCCCTGTTCATATCTGCCGGCATGCTCCCCAGTTTCCGTGTTTAATACATAGCGACTGATATATCTCTTGTACCGGAACAGGTCCAGAATCAGGTACTCTTTCTCAGTTTGGGCTTTTACAATGATCTTTTCTCCGATATCCTTTTTGTTCTTATGTCTGGGTATTGGTATCGGTACCTTTTCAATCAGCTTATATTTCATCGTCTTCCCTCCGTACCTCTCCGGAATTCAAAAAATATGTTCCGTCTTTATCGGCCAGAAAGACTCTGGCAGCTACGATCGCTCCGTTTACATCTTCTTCCATCAGTCCACCAACTGCTCCGGTCTGCAAATAAACTTTCGGATTTCTTCCCCGCGCAATCGCAATCTCGTCTTTTTGTGCCCGCGCAATTTCCTGTTTTATCTGCAGGTGGGCAGCCGCCCTTTCCCAATCCATTTTGGGATTCTGAATCATGTATTTCATGGACATCCCGGCAAATGCTTTTAAATCCAATTCTTTCACCAGGGTGATCTCTGTGCAGCAGCAGCGAAAATGCTGTTCTTCGTTGATGTCTCCTGCTGCCTCGATCAAAAAATATCTGTTTCCTGCACCTAAAGGAAAATAGTTCAGGCAGTCTGGAGCATATTCAACGAAATGCCAGCCATTCCGGTATACTTTGCATTCCTCTTCTTTATAGGTTTTTCCCGGTTCAAGTTTTACTCCGGATCCGTATGAAGTAGCCAGTTCCTTTGAAAATCCTTTAATTCCCTGCATCTTACACCTCCAGGTAATATTCTTTTGCAATCCTGCGCACGTCTGCCTTAGTTTCCCCGCCTTCATAGACCGGGCTGCGCATGGCTTCTTTTTTGCCATTCATACGAAATTCTGCCAGTTTCACAATTGCGTCCGGTACCTGTATTGCACACTCGCTCGAAAAAGTGAGGATCTTCGCAAGGCATTCCGTCAATGATTTCTCTTTCTTTCTCACAGCAAGGCACAGTTCATCGTTTCCATCCAATAACGCCAGGATGGTATCTTTCTGATCAACCTGATGTCCCTTTATTCCCAGTTCTTTCGCTTCACCTTCGATTTTGGCAACTGCTGCCATGTAAGGAGTTGCAAGAGAGTCCACGATATAATCCATGTAGTCTTCTGCATCTTCTTTTTCCAGACCATTTTCCACTGCCAAGGTGACCAGTGCTTCCAGATCCCCCTCCTCTCTTTCCGCTGCTGCTGTGCGGATCAATTCCTCATAATCCATCTTTCCAAATTTTTCAAACATCGTGTTCTCCTTTCTGTTATTCGTCCATTTTCTCTATTTTGAATCGCACTGCATGACCACCGAACAGCTTGTCCACCTGCTGCCAGAGATCTGCATTGCGCAGTTCCTGATTTCCTGTCCGGGTCCATCCATTTTCTTTCCATGCAGGAAGACTCTGGTATCCGTTCTGCAGATACCTGTTATCTGTATGGATCGTAAGCAGGGATGGACGGCGTAATCTCTGTAATGCTGCTGCCAGACATAAAAGGGCAAGACGGTTTCCTGTGGTTTCTTCCACTTCTGCTGATACACAGCTTGGATTTCCTGCGCTTTTCGGGAAATCTTTGCTGTAAATGATGTATGTATACTTGCCTTTCTTTATTTTTCCAATTTTCCTGGTAAGAATCAGGGAGATGTCTACTCTCGCCATTTTCTGATCCATCTTCAAATCCTCCTGTCTATCTTTACAAGGGTATAGTGGCGGTATGCATAGCCGGTATGTGGATTGATTCCCATCTTTACTGACTCAGGTTCCACATAATAACCTTTTGGTGCTTTGGGATAGATTGGCTGCTTGTGCCGGTCTACCAGGCTTCTTCTTTTGATTTCTTTTTGCTTTGGCTCTTTTCGAACCAGATTACGGGAACAGCTGTATCGTTTAATCTCATCCGGTTCGTGTTCTTCCAGAGGTTTTGTGATATACTCTGAAAGTTTCACATATCCGCCTGCATCATAAAGGGATGCAAAATATACATGCCCATTCTCCCATAACTCTGAGACGATCCGGTCGGTACCGGTCTCCTGATCTGCTTCGCGGTTTACCAGAAGATGTACATGAGGACCGCCTTTCTTTCCGATAGCCAGACGATAGATGTATTTCAATTCCCATCCCTTCTTTCGGTATTTTGTTCGGACTTTTCGGATCAGCTTTCCCAGGTCCTTCTTCATCTGCTCCCATGTGGGTCGGTCGCCTTTTTTGTATGTAAGAGTCATCCAGTAATCACCGGGTGAAAAGTTCCACTTGATCAGTCTCCTGACATCTCTCTGTCTTCTCCACTGATTCTGTTTGGCTATCTCTTCCGGAGTGGCTTTCCTCTTTTCTTCTCTTTCCTGTCCCTTGGCACCATACCTTCCTGTATGCTTTTCCTCTATCTCTATGGTGCTGTCAAAATCCCATATCTCTCTGATGTATGCCCACCTCATATAGCATCTCCTGTCGTAAGTCTAATACCCCTAATCGAGCTTCCAAGAGGCTTGCGCCCCTGGAAAAAGGTTAAAAATATAGCAGGGTTTCTCCTGCTTAAATCTTGACTTTCTGACACCTGGATGTTATAGTTTGGATAGGTTAATTATCCAAGTGGCAGAAAGTCACCCCGGCTCATGTATTTGCGTTACATGAGTCTTTTTTATTCTATGTGTTCGATCGGTCCGTAGAGGTCTTCCATTCGTTTTGCATTTCGAATGGCATCTTCCAGCGTTCCTATACAAGTTGCCAGTTTTCCGCTCTTAAATTGAACAATACGGATGATTCGTTGCTGATCTGGCGGGATCTTGACGGATTCTTTGGTTCTTCTGGAAATCTGTTCTACTTCCCTTATTCTTTCTTCTTCAGTCATTCTGTTCTCTCCCCGATCAGGCTTTTGAGATACTGAATGCATTCTTCCGACCATTCTTCCATATACTCATTGTCTTCAAAGCCAAATACCTTTGTGTTTGTTATAATCGCTAATGCTTTTGTGGCTGTGTCATAGTTGTATGCCACATAAATATTCTTTTCTTCCGCTTTGAGTACAAGTTCCAGAATCTCTCTTATTTTGTCTCTGAACATGTTTCTTCCTCCTGAACTCTCCTGAACTGATCTACCGCCCAGTATGCGGATACTCCAAAGAGGATATTAAACCAGACTGGGATGTCCACATATTTCCCTGCAAGGATGCAGAGGGCTATGATTATGTACTGTTTCATAATGCTTGTCCTTCTTTCTCCGCCTTAACCGGCGGCTTTTCTTTCGTAATTCATGCTCAGAAGAAGTTCATCCTGTCTCTGGATGAGCAGGCATTTGATTTCTTCTTCTGACATATCACTGGCTTTATGCTGAATTCCATTAATACGGATATTTCTTGTTACCAGTTTTAATTCTGACATCTTCCTCACCTCTTCTTTATGGTATGGGAAATGATATGTATGGGTTACTGTTTATAAAAATTTAAGCAGTTTGTCGAACGGCCTTTGTTGACTTCTCTTTGTTTCTCTCCTATTCTTGTATTACAGGGTACTGGCATACCCGAGTACATACAGAAAGGAGGAAAATCGTATCATGTATCGTTTTTCCAAAAATGAAAAAGATATCTTGAAATCGGCTTATAAAAACCTCGCCGAAAACGGCACGCACAGAAACGCATTTTTGATGAAAAGTTCTGAATTAGCCGTGTATATCAATGCTCTCCGTTCATTAGCCGGCGAAGGTTATATTAAGCCTATTTCTGATAACTTTTTCGATTCTACGCTTTCTTTGAAGTATGAGTATGATCTGACTTCAAAAGGCGAGTCTGCAGCGGAATCTCTAACTTAACAGTCAAAGCAGGTGTCTCTGCATCTCCTACCGATATAGAGACGCCTGAAAGATAAGGAGCCAGGTCCTTCCCTTCCATTTCTTTAATAAAATCAAGAAATGCTTCGCATTGTTTTATTTTCTTTGTCCACTCAGGTTCAAAGAACATTGCGTCCGATAATGTATCTTTATATTCTGGTTCGGTTTGTTTTTCCCATTTTGGAAACCATGCTGCTTCCATAACTGGATTACTTGACACTTCTCTCACCTCTTTTCTTTCTAGATATCCAATCATTGACTTTTGTTTGTTTTTCTCCTATTCTGATATTACAGGCATTGTAGTGCCTGACTTTACAGAAAGGAGGAACGTGAAAGGTTTAATACTATTATCGCGTCACATACCGGATATTGTCCGTATTCCTGCGAGAACAGAACTATTTTGATAGAGTTTTTCAAAGTACCAGTTTCAAAATCTTTGGCTTCTGGATACAAACGAAAAAATTTTGACTGTTCTTTTAAGAACGATTGTCCGTATTGCGATGGCAAGCGTGGTTGTTCTTTATATCAGGAAGCAACGCTTTGATTTGGGGCGAGTGTGTTTGCGGCACGCTCGCTTTCATAATCCTTTCCATGCATATGTACCATCGTCAAATTTTGTGAAACATTCATTTCCAGCGCTCTCCATAATTTTTTCAACAAGAGTTTTTTCTGTCTTTTCATTCTGAAGAATCAAATTGACAGCTCTTTCCAAAAGAGCATTTTCTGCCATCACCTTTTCAATGTACTTTGAAGGAAATATTTCAAAGTCTTCGATGCTTCTTTTTTTTATAACTGTATTAATGGTTGGTGTCCTTCTCTCACCTCTTTCTGGATATCCAATCATTGACTTTCATTTGTTTTTCTCCTATTCTGTAGTCATATAACTCGTGTTAATAAAATTGAAAGGAGTCTTTATGGATAACATTTTTCTAAGCAATGAATCTTATGAAACTTTACAAAAACTCGCCAATTCTTCAGTAGATACATCAAGCACTGCTTTCTCTGATTCATGTATCAATCAATTACTTGAGTACGGTTTAATAGAAAACCACGTAATTGACTATGACTTAACCACCGATGTAGCAACCCCTGTCTTTTCAGAGTATTCCGTTACAGAAAAAGGAATCGGCTATCTCTCTGTAAGGCAGACTCAAGAAGAAAATATCAGTATGTTCAAGTCCATGGTTGCATCTGTCGAAAAGCAAGCTGACGCATCTAAAAAGCAGGCAGATCTGGCTCAAGCGGCTGCTGAACACGCAGAAGCTGAAGCAAAGATTGCACGACGAGATGCTCTTTTCTCAAAAATTTTAGCTATCCTTGCGATCATCGTCGCTCTTGCCGCCCCTTTTCTTTCCGCGTATGCTACTTCAATTGTAAATATGCTTTCACAAATGCTGAAATAATCTGAGCAAGTGAGATACCGATACTTGCCAGTGCTATGTAAATTGCCTGGTGAGTATCTCTTCTTGCTTTTCTGATTCTTTCCTCTGTTGTTTTCTCTTTTTCGTTCTTGAATAGCTTCATTGTTTTCTCACCTCCCTGTTTTATCGTTTAGCTCTTTCTTCGCTGCAAGAATGAAATCTTCTGTTGTATGTCGAAGCAAAGGTTCTAATGTATTAAGAAAATCGCAATTGCATTCCGGCATATACTGACATTGACTGCACACTTCTCCAAAGTCTGCTTCTCTGTGTTCTGTGCATTGATGGAATAATTCACTGATATGGCGAACTGCGCAGTCAATTGCCACTTTTTCTTCCTGAGCTAATACAGTTGTTTTGTTTTTCATTTATCCCACCTCTTTCTTAACGTCTTTTTTTCAACATGTTGAACTATGTCTCAAAAAAAATATCCACAACTCTTTTGTTCATAGCACGCGCAATTCTAAGTAATGTTTCTGTAGTTGTTACTGTAATTGTACCGTTCTCTAAACCTGAAATGATTGTTCTGGATACACCAGATTTTTTAGATAACTCTTCTTGAGACATATTTATTTCATTTCTACATTCTCTTATTTTGAATCCCATTATACTATCCCCCTTTCTGTTCATCATGTTGAACTAGCTGTATAGTATCATTTGTCGAACTGTTTGTCAAGTATGTTGAACATTTTTGTTGACTTTTATTTTTTGCTATTGTACAATATACTAAACAATAAAAGGTGGTGCATAAATGACCCTGGGAGATATCATAAAAAAATATCGCAAAGAAAATAATATTAGCATGAGCGAATTTGCAAGCAACTGTTCACTCAGCAAAGGTTATATTTCTATGTTAGAAAATAATATAAACCCTAGAAATAACAAACCAATTTCTCCTACTCTTCCATCAATATCCAAGGTTGCTTCTGGAATGGGAATTGAACTCGATACACTTTTGAAAATGATGGGAAATGAACAAACTGTAGATCTTACTTGCGAACATAACTCAGTACCTGACTTAAACAAACCCAAAACGCTTGACGTAATTATTGAAAAATGTGAAGAACCTAGTTCTAAAAGTCAAATCCAACGCTTCTCTCGTTATGCTAAGCTTTATAGTTTATATACTCAATTATCTTCATCTAATAAAGATAAGGTGTTTATTTATACGAAGAACCTTCTCTCCACCCAGCAGATGGAAGAAGATCTTCTTGCAGCTCATGCCCGGACGGATGTAGAACAGACACCTGAAGGCGTTCAGCATGATCTGGATATTATGAATGATGATTCAAAATGGGAGGAATGATATGGCATTAGATATATTGGAATTGCGTAAACTATGTATACCTAAAAACATTCGTATTACACTCCATGCAGCTAAAAGGCTGGAACAGCGCGGGATATTCTTAAAAGATGTAATATCCTGTATTATGAATGGAGAAATCATCGAACAATATCCAGATGATTATCCTTATCCCAGTTGTTTAATTCTGGGGATGAGCATCGAAGATAAATATCTTCATGTAGTCATCGGAAATCACGAATCGGATTTGTTCCTTATAACAGCTTATTTCCCAAGTTTTGATAAATGGGAATCTGATTTCAAGACCAGAAAGGAGAACGCATAATGACTTGTTTTTACTGCAAAGGTAATATTGAATCTTCTACAACAACTTACATGACTGATTATCAGGGATGCTATATCATTATCAAGAATGTTCCTTGTGAAAAGTGTTCTCAATGTGGGGAAGAATACTTAAATGGTGAAACACTTGAACGAATCGAAGAAATTATTCAAAAAGTTAAAGGTATGCTGACTGAAATTGCAGTTGTTGACTACAAACAAACAGCTTAAAGAGAACCGTTTTATTTTAATTGCTAAAGGGGTGATCCCAGTTGAATTACGAACAATTACTGACTGCTGCCGATCAGGAAGGATTGCTTGTCAAAGAGCAGCCACTTACTGGGCATGACGGCCTGATCCGCGGCAGTCGGATAGCAATCCGAAAGGATATAGAAACACAAGCAGAAAAATCTTGTGTGCTTGCCGAAGAAATCGGGCATTATCGCACCAGCTCCGGAAACATTTTAGACCAGAATAAGGTAGAAAGCCGAAAACAGGAGTATCGAGCTCGACTTTATGGGTACAATCTAAAGATTGGGCTTGCCGGCCTGATCAGTGCTTATGAAGCAGGATGCAGAAATCTTTATGAGATGGCTGAATATCTGGATGCTACGGAGGAATATTTAAAAGAGGCTATGCAGTGTTACCATGCTAAATACGGTGTATACGCTGTTGTTGATAATTATGTCATTTATTTCGAACCATTTGCGGTGATACATATGATTTCATCAGCAGATTAAAGAACGGAGCTGTTATTACCAGATTCGCTATTGGAAGAATATAGAGATTTTACTATTGAACAGGTGTCTAGAATGACTGGATATCACCAAAAACTCATAGAGCTGCGAATGAATTCTTGAAACAGGAGGTTTTTCACATGAAAAAGACATTATTAAAATATTTTACAGTCGCCCTAATTACAATCAGCACCATATCTATGCCGTTAACTGTTAAAGCAGCTCAAAAAAGCAACATTTCCATTCGGCCAAATGTAACATACTCTAAATATGACATCACCGGTGATGGTAAAGCTGATAAAATTCGAATAAATTTCAAGTCGGAATCTTACCTGAATATTGAGGTGAATGGCAAAAAAAGTTTTAGTTTAAACGCCCAAAACATATATCTTGTAAATGCAGACCTTTATACCCTCAATGGAAATAAACATTTTTTGAAATTAAAATGTCAAGACATTGCTAATGATCACATTGATTACGACAAATTATTGACTTATAAATCCGGAAAACTTGTATCTGCTGTCAATTTAATGTCACATCGTAAAGGCGCTTTTAATGCTCGCCATAATAGTTTCACTCAAAAAGTTGGTGCAAATTACATTCAAATCCGTATGCAGTCAATGCCAGGAGGAGTCGGTTCTATTCAATATACCATAACTTATAAGCTTTCCGGAAGCTCTCTGAAACTTTCCAAAACTACATATCCTGTCACTTATTCCAAAACGTATAATTTCCTTCTTGGTGGACAAAATATGTGGAAATGCGCAAAATCATTGAATATAAAGAACGCCCCCGATGGAAATATTATCTATACAACAGATGCTTACGAAATATGCACTGTAAACAAAATTAAATATTCTGGCGGCAGCGCCTATATATATGTCAGGGCTGAGGATGTTGATATTTCTGGATGGGTAAGATGCCCTAATTCCTATACAAGCAGATTTTTTGAAGAATCCCTGTTTATTTAATTATCATTGCATTCAATAATGTCTTCAAAAAGTGCCCTTACTGGTAACAGTAGCCAAACATTCTCGTTTGAACAGATGCCTCGAATGACGGGGTATCATCAGAAACTAATTGAATTACGTATTCCGAATTAATTCGCTTCGGCGTTTTAATAAAATAAAACATAGGAGGATACCTATATGAAAAAGAAAACGCTTGCTGTATTGTTGTCAGCAACACTCGTTACCTCATCCACAACAACAGTATTCGCCAAAGATATTACTGTCACTATTCCAAACTATGCTTCCGATGAAGGTAACTCTAATTTACCAGAAGCAGCAGAAACTGTCACTAATTCTGATGGTTCAATTTCTTACACTCTTGATAAAAAGCAGCAGAAAAAATGGAAGAAATACTTAAAAAGTAGTTTTGATGATTCTATCAAAGAGATTTTAGATGATGATGAGAACTATCCAAATGTTGAAGATATTACCTATAACGATGATATGACCGAATTTGAAATCAGTCTTGCCTCTTCTGATCTGGCTCCCTCAGAGTATTTTATTGGATTTCTTCCGTTGTTTACAGCGCCAGCTTACCAGCAGGTTAATGGAATTGCAGAAAAGGATGTCGACTATACTCTTGCAGTTAAGAATTCTTCAGATGGTTCCGAAACAACTCAGACTTACAAAGAGAATAAGTCGGACTGGGAATCTTTCGAAGCCTCAATGGGCGGTACTTCCTCAGATGATGTGAATAATACATCCTCTTCCGAAACAAAAGTTGACAAAATTTCATTAATTTCCGATTCTTCCAGTCTTGAATACACCGGCTTTGAGACTATGCCTTATGAAGATGGATCATCAGATATTTTAGGTATTGTGAAATTTAATTTCACTAATAAAACAGATTCTCCCAATTCCGCAACCAGCTTTTACAATATTAAAGCCTATCAAAATGGCGTTGAGTTAACATGGTATATGGGAAATGGAAATGCCGCATGTGATAACACTTATAAGACTGTACTTAAAGATACATCTATAGAAACAGGATTTGCTTTTATGCTTCAGGATGCAGAAAGTCCAATCACTGTGTATGCTTATGATGGATTTATGTCTAATTCACCATACCAGGTGCAGGAAATAGCAATTAAATAAAATAAAACCGCCCCTGCTGGCAACAGGGACGGCTCAAGAATCTCCGAAGAGATCCAGTACTTTGGCAAAGATATTGTATCATCTTCGGAGCAGTTACACAAGTCGAACGTTTGTGTATATGTGATCACATCAATGGATTAACGAAAGGAGTTTTCATTATGCCATTACCCAAAGAACGGATTTATACAATAGATGACATCTACGCTCTTCCTGATGGCGAACGTGCAGAGCTGATTGATGGACAGATCTATATGATGGCACCACCTAATACCAGGCATCAGGTAATCGTCGGTGAACTGTATGCTACTATCCGCAATTACATTAAAAGTAAAAGCGGATCCTGTAAACCATATGTTTCTCCATTTGCAGTGTTCCTGAATGAAGATAACAAGAACTATGTCGAACCAGACTTAACAGTTGTCTGCTCACTGGACAAAGTAGATGAAAAAGGTTGTCATGGTGCTCCCGACTGGGTAATTGAAGTTGTCTCTCCTGCTACCCAAAGTAAAGATTACGGAATAAAGCTGTTTAAATACCGTATGTCCGGAGTCAGGGAATACTGGATCATTAATCCTATGAAGGGGATTGTAAACGTTTATGATTTCGAAAACGAATCTGGTACCGGATTATACTCTTTTGATGATGAAATTCCAGTATGCATATATCCGGATTTATCAATTACAATCTCTGAACTATTGTAAATTGTCGAGTTTTTAACAATTTAAATATTTTTATTGACACCACTTACTAGAAATGTTATGATGTAACCACATTAAGTGAATATTATCTATCGCCTAATGCATATAATATTTGGAACGTACTCCGGTGTCCTTCGGGCCCGGGGTCTTTTATTTTTTACGGAGGTTTTATGGAAGAAAAAGTTTTTAAAACCCTTGATGAACTTGTTGATATACTAAAGCAACGCGGTATTGATATTCCCGATTCTTCTGCTAGAGATTATGCTAAACGAGTATTAGAAAAAAATGGATATTATAATTTAATAAATGGATATAATAAATTGTTTTTGGACCCAGAAAGTGAAATTGTCAAATATCGTTCTGGAACTACAATGAAAGAAATTAATGATTTATATCAATTTGACCGAGTATTGCGTCATATTTTTTTCAGATACATTCTTGAAGCAGAAACTCAAATCAAAAGTTTGATATCATATTATTTTTCTGAAGCGCATGGTCACAAAAACTACTTGATATATACTAATTTTAATACTTCATTAAGAGATTCTGAATCCAAGATTACAAGTCTTATTGCTGAAATACAAAAACAGCTTGCTAGTAGAAGTTCAGATCCCAGTATAGAACACTATTTAAAAGTACACGGGTATGTTCCCCTTTGGGTTTTAAATAATATATTAACGCTTGGAACTATTAGTAAATTTTATAGTTTAATGCTGCCTCAAGAACGTCAAAATGTATCTCGTTGCTTTAACATAATGGATAAAGAACTTGAAAATGCGCTTGCATACATATCTACTGTTAGAAATTTTTGTGCACATGGCAATCGTCTTTATTGTTTTCGAACAAAAAAGCCTTTGTCAACAACTCCTTATCATGAACAATTAGAAATCAAGCAAAATCCTAATGGTGAATATTTGAAAGGCAAACGTGATTTATTCGCATGCTTAATCGCATTAAAAAGACTTTTATCTAATAATGACTTTAAACGTATGAGTAAAGAACTCTATCGTGCTATTGGAACACTTGACAAAAAATTATGCCTTTTATCTCGAGATCAAATTTTAAACGAAATGGGCTTTCCTGATAATTGGCGTAATTTGAATAATCTATAAAATAAAAACCGGCTCCTGCGCCAACAGAAACCGGTCAGCATCTCCGAAGAGATACCCTTATTAGCAAAGATATTGTATCATCTTCGGAGCAGTTGCACAATCAGAACGTTTGTGTGGCTGTTATTTTTATACTTAAAATTACATATTTTATAAAACCGAGGTGATATTTATGAGCAGTAAAGTGGCATGTCTTTACATCCGCGTCTCGACAGAGGACCAAACAGAGTTATCTCCTGATGCGCAGAAACGTCTTTTGCTGGATTATGCTCAGAAGAATGACATGATTGTTTCCGGGGACTTTATCTTTACTGAAAGTGTTTCCGGCCGGCATGCGCAGAAGCGCCCGGAGTTTCAGAAGATGATCGCTCTGGCGAAGCAACCATCTCATCCTATTGATGTAATCCTGGTGTGGAAATTCAGTCGTTTTGCCCGCAATCAGGAAGAGTCCATTGTTTACAAGAGCATGCTCAAGAAAGACAATGTGGATGTGATCAGTGTGTCTGAGCCATTGATCGAGGGACCTTTTGGCAGCCTGATCGAGCGCATCATCGAATGGATGGATGAATACTATTCCATTCGATTGTCGGGTGAGGTCTTGCGTGGCATGAAAGAAAAAGCCCTGCAAAAAGGCTATCAGACGTCTCCCTGTCTTGGCTATACTGCAGTTGGACATGGAAAGCCTTATGTTATCAATGAGGCTGAATATGCCATTGTCTCTTATATTATGGACCTGTATGATAATCAGAACTTAGATGAGACAGCTATTGCCAGGCGTTGCAATGATCTCGGGTACCGGACAAAACGCGGAAAACTCTTCGAGCGGCGCAGCGTTGACCGGATTCTTGGAAATCCCTTCTATTGCGGAACTGTTGTCTGGAACGGAGTGGAATTTGAAGGAAACCATGAGGTACGTCTTTCCAGGGAACAGTACGAAAAACGTCAGAAGCTGATCACTTCCCGGAAACGCCCGGTCAAGGCACGGAATGTCTCTGCCTGTAAGCACTGGCTATCCGGTCTTTTGAAGTGTTCTGTCTGCGGGGCCACACTTTCTTACACCGGTAATAATAAGTGTCCTTATTTCCAGTGCTGGAAGTACGCAAAGGGATTTCATAAGACTTCTGTTGCCTTATCAGTTAAAAAGGCTGAAGAAGCTGCGATAAGTTATTTTGATCAGATCTTGGATGGAGCAGAATTTACATATGTGTGCAAAAAGAAAAAGACTGATCATTCACTGCAGATCGAACAGTTACAAAGAGAGATCAGTAAGCTCACCATGAGAGAAAGCAGAATCAAAGAGGCTTATGAGGCAGGCGTAGATACTCTGGAAGAATATAAGAATAATAAGGACCGTCTGGTATCAGATCGGTTAGAATTGACTGCTGCCCTTTCGCAGCTATTGCAGGAAGAACAGGCAGATCAGCCTGACACAGAAGAAATCCTGAAAGAAATCCGTTCTGTTGCGGATGTCCTGAAGAATCCAGACGTAGGTTATGAAGAAAAGGGAAATCTGATCAGAAGTGTTGTGGAACAGATCATATATGATAAGGAATCCGGAAAAATGTCTTTTGACATCATTATTTCCTGAATTTCAGCCATCCATAAAAAAGTGCTATTTCAGCCTTTTTAACATTTTTGTAATATTTTTTCTGAGTTAAAAATCCCGCAAACCCGCATAAACACTGGGTTTGCAGGTCTATTATAGGGTACTGCACTCCGGTGGCCCGGACGGGGAGATCGGCGCTTCCCTGCGTTATCTTTCCCAGCGTTTTACCATGCCGAACCGAACGACTTCTGCTTTGCTCAACGATATAGGAACAGAAGAACTCAGTCATCTGGAAATGGTATCCACTATTGTACATCAGCTTACCCGGGACCTTTCCATGGAGGAAATTGAGAAATCCGGATTTGGACCATATTATATCGATCACACAGTGGGAGTCTGGCCACAGGCAGCAGGTGGCGTACCATTTAATGCATGTGAATTTCAGAGTAAAGGTGATCCGATCACTGATCTGTTCGAGGATCTTGCTGCAGAGCAAAAAGCCCGTTCTACTTATGACAATATTCTCAGAGTAGTCCGCAATATACCTGAGATTGCGGATCCCATCAAATTCCTGCGTGCCAGAGAAGTTGTTCATTTCCAGAGATTTGGGGAAGCTCTTCAGTCCATTCAGGAAGAACTTGATGCCAAAAACTTCTATGCTTTTACCCCGGGATTTGATAATCCCTGCACTGCATCATGCAACAGCAATAAATAACGTACGCAGCCAAAACCTGCGACATGCTGCGCGAATTTATGCGATTAGCATCGCGAAGCGTGTTACTGAGAACGGAATGAACAGTAATACGCTCCATCTTAAAAATCACAGAAATTTCATATTTGCTTTACAAATATATCTGGTGGTGCTATAGTATTCTTAGCTTAATAGCCACAAAAGTAATTGCCAAAAATATTGAGCAATTACAAACAAAAATATGATATAAAAGGGGCTGTCTCACATAGATATTATGTGACAGCCCCCTTATTGGAGGAATTATGCAGATAATTATTGTTGGGTGCGGTAAAGTTGGACGTACCCTGGCAGAACAGCTTCAGGAAGAAGAATCCGACATTACTCTTATAGACGTTTCTTCTAATGTGATCACTTCCCTTCAGGATGACATTGATGCCATGGGTATCGTGGGAAACGGTGCAAGTATCAACACGCTGGTGGAAGCAGGTATTGAGAATGCAGATATCCTGATTGCCGTAACCGGCTCTGATGAAATGAATCTCCTCTGCTGCCTGATCGCACAGAAAACCGGCCATTGCCAGACGATTGCCCGTGTCCGCAATCCTATCTATGCCAAAGAGATCAGCTTCATCAAGAAGCGTCTGGGTGTTACTATGATCATTAACCCGGAGCTTGCAGCTGCACAGGAAATTTCCCGTCTCTTACGCTTTCCTTCAGCTATCAAGATTGATACTTTCGCACGTGGTCGTGTGGAAATGCTGAAATTCAAAGTGCTTCCTGAATTTAATCTGGATGGCATGACAATCTCACGCATTACGGAAGCCCTGAAATGCGACGTCTTGTTCTGCGCAGTAGAAAGCCGGGATCATGTATCTATTCCCGGCGGTAATCAGGTGATCCACGACGGAGATATGGTTTCCATTCTTGCTTCCCCGGTGAATGCAGCAGCCTTTTTCAAAAAGATCGGCCTGAAAACCAATCAGGTAAAAAACGCCATTATTGTCGGCGGAGGAACCATTTCCTATTACCTTACAAAAGCCCTGCTTGATATGAACATCTCCGTTAAGATCATCGAACAGAATGAGTCCCGCTGTGAAACCTTAAGTGATCTGCTTCCGGAGGCAACTATCATTAACGGAGACGGAACTAACCGTTCTCTCCTTATGGAAGAGGGACTCTCACGCACAGAGGCTTTTGTATCACTCACAAACATGGATGAGGAAAATGTTTTCCTTTCACTCTTTGCCAAAACAGTTTCCAATGCCAAACTGGTTGCCAAGGTAAACCGCCTTGCCTTTGATGATGTCATTGATAACCTTGACATCGGAAGCGTCATTTATCCGAAATATATCACAGCCGACTATATCCTGCAGTATGTACGTGCCATGCAGAACAGCATCGGCAGCAATATTGAAACCCTTTATCATATCCTGGATAATCAGGCAGAAGCTCTGGAATTTGCCATCCGCGAAAATTCACCGGTAACAGGCATTCCATTATCTGAACTGAACCTGAAGAAAAACCTTCTTGTAGGTTACCTGAACCGAAATGGTCAGGTCAGGATTCCCAGAGGCCAGGATACCATTCAGGTCGGAGATACCGTTATCATAGTAACTTCTCAGAAGGGCCTTCGCGATATCACAGATATTCTGGAAAAATAAAGGAGCCAAATCATGAACTATTCCATTATTATCTATATCATCGGAATGATTCTGAAAATTGAAGCTGTATTTATGGCTCTGCCCGCAATTACGGCACTCATCTATCAGGAAACTTCCGGTGTAGCTTTTCTGATCACGATTGCTTTATGCCTGGTCATCGGGCTTCCTCTCACCAGGAAAAAGCCGACAAGAAAGGCTTTCTACACAAAAGAAGGTTTCGTGACTGTAGCATTAAGCTGGATCGTTCTGAGTATCATAGGAGCAATCCCCTTTGTGATCAGCCGAAGCATTCCAAATCCTGTAGATGCATTATTTGAAACAGTTTCGGGTTTTACTACAACAGGAGCCAGTATTCTCAGCGATGTGGAGGCACTTCCTCATTGTATGCTGATGTGGAGAAGCTTCACGCACTGGATCGGCGGAATGGGTGTTCTGGTTTTCATCCTCTCCCTTCTTCCACTTACCGGCGGTTATCATATGAATCTTATGAAAGCGGAGAGTCCCGGACCATCTGTAAGCAAGCTTGCGCCAAAAGTACAGTCAACTGCCAAAATTCTGTATTCTATTTATTTCGTAATGACAGTGATCCAGATCCTGCTTCTTCTGGTCGGTGGTATGCCGCTGTTTGACTCCATATGTACAGCTTTCGGTACTGCAGGTACCGGAGGATTTGGTATTAAAAATGACAGCATGGCCAGTTACAGTACATATCTGCAGGTAGTCATTACTGTATTTATGATTTTATTTGGCGTTAACTTTAATGCTTACTTTTTCATTATCACAAAAAAATTTGCTCAGGCTTTTAAAATGGAAGAAGTGCGGTATTATTTCGGAATCATCGGTATTGCAATTCTTATCATCACCTGCAATATTTACCATATTTTCGGAAGTGCAGCCAAAGCTTTTCAGCAGGCAGCTTTCCAGGTTGGTTCCATTATCACAACAACCGGATATGCAACAACAGATTTTAATACCTGGCCGGAAATTTCGCGGACAATCCTGGTACTGCTGATGTTTATCGGTGCATGTGCCGGAAGTACAGGCGGCGGCATTAAAGTATCCAGGATCCTGATTCTCTGCAAAACAGTCCGCAAGGAGCTTCATATTTTTCTGCATCCAAATGCGGTAAAGAAAATAAAAATGGACGGCAAAGCCATCCCACATGAAGTTGTTCGTTCCACAAATATTTTCTTCATTGTATATATGCTGATTTTTGCATCCTCCATATTCCTGATTGCCTTTGACGATTTCAATCTGATCACGAATTTTACGGCGGTTGCGGCAACCTTTAATAATATCGGACCTGGTCTGGAACTGGTAGGACCTACCGGAAACTTCGGCATGTTCTCCTGGTTTTCAAAGCTTATCCTTACTTTTGATATGCTGGCAGGACGTCTTGAGATTTTCCCGTTACTGATATTGTTTGTAAGGGATACATGGAAGAAATTCTAAAAATATTTTGGTGAAACAAATTTTATTTTTTTACACCGTATTCATATTTTATTCATATTTATTGGATATAATGAATTTTAGAAAGATGATGAATCTTTCTTATAAATATTTTTCTTTTTCATACGCGCCGGTACGAAAGTACCGGCCTCCTTCCATTTATGGGAGTTTTTTATTTTATGGCATTTTTCTCACACCTTCATAATCAAACGCAGGAATAAAACTCTCTCTGGCAGTTTCACCATCTTGAAAAAATCCATTTTCAATCCCAAGCTCAAATGCATAGTCCAGAACTTTTTCATATTCTCTTCTGGTTACACAACGATTCAGTTCTGTATATTCTTTCTGCTCAAAAACCGGCGTATACTGATTCATGATACTGATATAAATCTGCTTTCCAAAAGTCTTATGTAAAAGTTTCAGAACCTTCTTTGAATTTCTTGTATGCCCCGGCAATATAAGATGTCTCACAATAGTCCCACGTTTCATATATCCCTCTGCATCAAACTGTGGCATTCCTGTCTGGCGTACCATCTCATTAACTGCTTCCATAGCCCTTTCAGGATAATCATTTGCATGTGAAAATTTCACCGCCAATTCGCTCTCCGCATATTTGTAATCCGGAAGATAAATGTCCACATATCCGTCCAGAAGTTTCAATGTCTCTGTGTTCTCATATCCACCACAGTTATAGACAACCGGAATATTAAGCCCATGCTTCTTTGCACAGTCCAAAGCTGTGATGATCTGTGGAATATAATGTGTTCCGGTTACCAGATTGATATTTGCAGCATCCTTTTCCTGCAGTTCCAGGAATATTTCTGCCAGTCTTTCCTCAGTGATCTCAAGGCCACTGTCACCAATGGCAATTTCCCGGTTCTGGCAGAAACAGCATCTCAGATTGCATCCTGTAAAAAAGACTGCCCCGGAACCTCTGGTTCCCGAAATACATGGTTCTTCCCACATATGCAAAGCTGCCCTTGCAATCTTAACCTTCTGATCCATTCCACAGTATCCGGTTTTTCCGGCTGTTCTGTCTACATGGCAATTTCTCGGACATAAACTGCAATCTTCCAGTATGCAGCTTTCTGTATCATGCCTCAGAGTTTTATCTTTGTTTTCTTCTGTCTGTATTTTATTTACCTTCACTTTTCTCTTCTGTCCTTTTTTCTTTCCCCGACTTGATATCTGTGAATCACCCACTGCAAAACAGTTCCCACAGTTTGCTTATATCATAACCGTTCAGTGCTTTCACAGTTACAGGCGGATTGCTGAATAGTTACTATTCTTTATATCATTATACTACATTCCCCAATTACGTCTATTCATATTTCACAATTTCCTTTTTCAGTCTCTTCATGATTCTTTTTTCCAGCCTAGAAATATATGATTGAGAAATTCCCAGAAGGTCTGCAACCTCTTTCTGTGTTTTCTCTGCAGCATTCTCCTTTCCCAGACCAAATCTAAGGCGGATGATCGTCTGCTCACGCGGTGAAAGCTTTCTAATTGCCTTTGATAACAACGAAATCTCCACTTCATCTTCCAGACGTCTTGAAATCACATCCTCATCAGTTCCCAGAATATCAGAAAGCAGGAGTTCATTTCCATCCCAGTCTACGTTCAGCGGTTCGTCTATGGACACTTCCATCTTTGTCTTACTGTTGCGGCGAAGATACATCAGGATCTCATTCTCTATACATCTGGATGCATAAGTGGCAAGCTTGATGTTTTTTACAGGATTAAAGGTATTGATCGCCTTGATCAGCCCAATCGTTCCGATTGAAATCAGATCCTCCACCCCGACTCCTGTGTTATCAAACTTCTTTGCAATATACACCACAAGCCTTAAATTATGTTCGATCAGAACAGACTTCGCTTCTTCTTCCTGCCCTGTTCCAAGCTTCTGCAGTATAAACGCCTCACGCTTCGGCTCCAGTGGTGCCGGCAGCACATCATTTCCACCAATATAAAAAACTTCTCCTGAACGGTTCATCACCATTCTTGACACTACCTGTAATGGATAACAGCTCATAGTCACAACCCCTCCCGTTAAAGTAATCTGGAATTCAAAAGTACCTCGTATTCCTTACCAAAAGCGGATGTTTCAAATGAAAATGCAAATACCGGATTGTCTATGCAGACAACCTCTGCTGGAGTCTGAATGCAGAGTCTCTCAAAAGTAACAGCCAGCATCATCCCCTGTTCTTTTCCTATACTGTGAAAAAAAGTAAAATGTGGATGAAGCCCGGCAGTTCCCGGTTTCCCAGACTCTCCGGGATTTTCTTTCAGGTGTTTTAAACAGCTTACGGTTTCTTCTGAACATATTTCAGATAAAACTTTTTCTGTCCCTACAGATACAGGTTTTCCGTTTACAGAATCCATAAGCAGATTTCCGGAATCATAAAATCCTTGAAAAGGATATCCACATCCTTTATAGTATATGGTTATCGGATAGATATTCTTTGTCCGTATTCTCATGGAATCCATCAGATATGACAACGCTGTAATGCCGGACCACGTTGCTGCTGCAAGGATCAGAAACATTTTGACTGTCAACTTATCACTGACGATCACTTCCCAGAACCCTCCACACAGAAATGCGGCAAAATACAGTGTAAGTATTGCTTTAAGCAGCAGACTTCCCCTTTTCAGATTACATCCGATCACAAGCATTCCTGCAGCACAGCCACCATGCAGCAGGACAAGTGCCGGAAGAAAAATCCCAGACTCCAGAAAAGATTGCAGATAAATGATCCAGCAGGAAAACACCGCACCTGCAGCAGCTCCCAGAAGAGCTCTTTTTCTGCTTCTTCCACATCGGAATAATATTCCTGTAAATCTGATCAATATGTAATCTATCAGGAGATTTGTGAAAAAAACTACATCTATGTATATTTCGTAATGCATTTCCTTCCCTCCGTCTGATACTGCCTCTGACTTCTCCTTCACTTCGGTAAGTGAGATTCATTATACGTGATAAAGTATGCGGATTTTGTCAAAACGGAGGAATTATGTCTTATTATTTGTCGCACTAAATCGACAGTTTTTATCATATAAACCAAAATGAACATGTATTGACATATAATTGAAGTTAGAATAAAATGATAGATAATTTCTATGTTTTAGAAGGGCATCTTCTATACTGTCACAATTCAGACAGTATTTTATGTCTCTGCTACAAAACAGACTGGAGGATTTTAACATGAATAATATTACCGGACACACAGGTCTTACCGCGCTTTTAGGAAGCCCGGTGGCACACAGCATTTCCCCTTTGATGCATAATGAATCATTTCGCCTTCTCGGGCTTGACTATGTATATTTATGTTTTGATGTAAATGAAGAAACTCTTCCTGCAGCAGTTGCAGGATTAAAGACTTGCGGCATTCGCGGTTTCAACCTTACCATGCCGAATAAGAATAAAATTGTAGAATTATTGGATGAGCTTTCCCCTGAAGCCCAACTGATCGGTGCTGTCAATACTGTACTGAACGATAACGGAAAGTTAATCGGATACAATACAGACGGGTACGGTTTTATGCAATCTGTACGTGATGCGGGACATGATATTACCGGTAAAAATATAACTGTCATGGGAGTAGGAGGAGCTTCGATGGCCATCTGTGCACAGTCTGCCCTGGACGGTGCGGCTTCCGTACATATTTTTGCCCGCCGCACCAGCAGATACTGGAATCGCACACAGAAATTCGCTGAGAATCTCTCTGCTAAAACAGGCTGCCAGGTCTGCCTCTTCGACAATGATGATCATACTGCACTGCGAAATTCCATTGCACAGAGTTATCTGCTGATCAATGCAACCTCTGTAGGCATGGTTCCGGATATCGACGATACCATCATCAAAGATACATCTCTGTTCCGTCCTGAGCTTGTAGTGGCAGATGTTGTCTATGAGCCACAGGAAACCCGACTGCTCAGAGAGGCTAAAGCAGCCGGATGCCAGACCTTTAATGGCATGTATATGCTTCTTCATCAGGGGGCTAAAGCTTTCCAGATCTGGACCGGACAGGAAATGCCGGTTTCTGTTATTAAGGAAAAATATTTCTCTGTCAAATAGTGATTCGCATAACAGTCACATATTTCCCATCAGCTTATCTTTGATGATTGCCAGGATTTCTCTTGGAATATATATCAGAAGTCTCCATGAACGGTATCTGGAAGGAATGGGATAAATTTCTCTGCATCCACATTTCTTTCCTATGGCCGTTCCCCGGAAAACATGAAAATTATTGGTGACAATGCCAACCGAATGATTCAGTCCGATCATTCCCAGACTGAACTTCAGATTCTCTGTTGTGCTGGTAGATTTCTCTTCCAGGATCAGTCGTTCTCTGTCAATTCCATGTTCCACAAGATAATTGCACATTGCCTGAGCTTCTGTGATAGATTCCCCGTCCCCTTTTCCTCCGGACAGAACAGCCTTAGTCTCAGGATTCTCTTCCATATACTGTAAAGCCCTCCTGGTACGTTCCAGAAGGGCTTTTGTAAGCCGGGTACCTTCTACATGGGCACCAAGCACGATAATATATTCCAGATTTGGATGCTTACGCATTCTTACCGCAGCAATATTTATATTTCTTGCCGCTTCCGCAAGGACAAGGATCATTACGTCCGATTTTCTTTGCTTTGACAACTGTTCCTGATTTCTTCTGCTCAAGATAAAGTTCTTTTCTCTTCTCCGGTGTGAAGATCGCATCCCACTGTGGCAGTTCATACAGCCAGTCAGCTCTTGCATCTACCATGTTCTTATAAAGAAGTTCTTTATCAAAGCACAGAGAAACCTTTGTGTTCTCATCCATTGTCTCAATCGGATTCGGAATCTTCAGACTGTCATTGATTCCATCAAGAAAACCAACCATTGTCAGAACTTCCTGTCCGTATTTCTCAGCCAGTTCCTTAACTGTACCGGTTACTACCTCATCCGGGTTGCTAAGAAGCTGCTCATAAATTCCTTTTTCAATATTAAAATAATTTGCCCAAAATCTCTGAAGTTTATTACGGTCTGCCTGCTGGTCATAGGCGATGGCACGCCACTGCTCTAAGATTGTTTTATCGCTCATTTCCTTTAATCCTCTTTTCCAATATTTCATAGGTATTATGCCTGTGCGGAAACATATGGAAAATATTCCTTCCACAAGCTTTATTATTATATCATCTTTCAGTTAAAAATACAAATGATATTCTTTGTATTTTTAGTGAATTTTAAGTTACTGTTCACACACCACTATCCCGCGAGGTGTTTTGGCATGAATATGCCAAAATCCCGAGACATACAAGCCAAAATTCCATTGCCGCAGGCAATCTAGTACATCATTTTCGAAATAACTATACCACTCACTTGTCTGCGAATCCGATTGCACAGGTCTAAAAGCCTCAGCGTAGCCCGCTACGCCTGCGTTTTTATACCAGCACACTCGAATCCGCATCCTACGCGATTGGTATAGTTATTTACGAAACGCTGTACTAGAATGAATTTTGGCTATGTTACTGAGAACAGAGTGAACAGTAACAATTTTAATTGACGCCCAGTTTCTCCAGTTCTGCTGCTGCCTGTTTAAAAGATTTAAACTGAATTGCATGGATTCCCTGTTTTCTGGCTGCCTCACAGTTCTCCGCTCTGTCATCCAGAAATACGGATTTCTCCGGGTCAAGATGGTAGCGTCCGAGCAGGGTTTTGTAAATTTCCGGTTCCGGTTTGATCTGCTTCACCTGACAGGAGAACACTGCTCCGTCTACATATTTAAGAAACGTAAGTTTATCCTCCGTTCTCTCCAGTGTGTCAGTTGCATAATTGGAAAGAATATAAACATGATATCCTTTATCTTTCAGATATCTCACCCAGGTTTCCGCATAATCTGTTTTCTCAATTGTCTCGTCAGAACGGCGCATTACCTCCCGGATATCCTTTTCGTACTCCGGTGCAGCTTTTACCATCTGATCTACATAATATTGCTCAGTCTCGCTGCTTCTGTCTCTCTCATTCCAGGTATTGCTCTGAAATACCACTTCCGCAATTTTATCACGCTCTTCCTTCGGAAAACCAAAACTGTCCAGATAGGTCTCCCAGTCATATTTTACAAGAACCTGTCCAACGTCAAAAATAATATTCTCCATATCCGAACCCACCACCTTTTTATTCCTGTTCAGTAATTTATAAACCATCCATATTGCATAAGCCATGATGGGAACCATGATCGCCACTGCAAGCGAGGCTTTAAAATAGACCTGCGAATCTTCTCCATTCCCGAATGCAAAAATCATCGGCATACAACATGCAAGAAGCAGGATTATGATTGCGATCCATGCCCCGATTTTTTTTATCTTATTATTATCTTTTTTCATAAGCCTCCAGTTATATAAAAGACACGCCGGAGAAATTCCCCGGCGTATAGTCTTATTTACCGTCTGCCGATCAGACAGGTAAATTTATCCTTATTATTTATTTCTGTAGATGATATCGTCACGTCCCGGGCCATTGGAGATCATAGTAATCGGGAATCCGATATGTTTCTCAACGAACTCAACATACTTTCTGCAGTTCTCCGGCAGATCTTCATATTTTTTGATTCCGCGGATGTCGCATTTCCATCCCGGCAGAGTCTCCAGAACCGGTTTTGCTTTCTCAAGCAGTGTAGTTGTCGGAAATTCTGTTGTTACTTTTCCATCAATCTCATATCCTGTGCAGACCGGAATTTCATCCAGATATCCAAGAACATCAAGAACTGTGAAAGCAACATCTGTAGCTCCCTGAAGACGGCATCCGTATTTGGAAGCAACACAGTCAAACCATCCCATACGTCTTGGACGGCCTGTAGTAGCACCAAATTCACCGCCGTCACCGCCACGTCTTCTCAGTTCATCTGCTTCATCGCCAAAGATTTCAGAAACAAATGCACCTGCTCCTACTGCACTGGAGTATGCCTTGCATACAGTAACAATCTGTTTGATCTCATATGGTGGAAGACCTGCTCCTACTGCACCATATCCTGCCAGGGTAGAGGAAGATGTAACCATCGGATAAATTCCATGATCCGGGTCTTTCAGAGAACCAAGCTGTCCCTCAAGAAGAACTTCTTTACCTTCTTTTAATGCGTTCCACAGATACAGGGATACGTCACATACATATGGTTCAACCATTTTCTTATATTCCATAAGTTCAGCAAATAATTCATCCACATTAAGAAGCGGTTTGTGATATAAATGTTCAAGAAGAACATTCTTTGTCGCACATACACTTGCAAGTTTTTCTTTCAGATGTTCTTCATCAAAAAGTTCACTTACCTGGAAACCAATCTTTGCATATTTGTCTGAGTAGAACGGAGCAATACCTGACTTGGTAGATCCGAAAGATTTGCCGCCCAGACGTTCTTCCTCATACTGGTCAAAAAGAATATGGTATGGCATAACCATCTGTGCTCTCTCGGAGATAAGGATCTTCGGAGCCGGAACACCTCTGCTTACCACTTCATTGTACTCTTTGAAAAATACCGGGATATTCAGTGCAACACCGTTGCCGATCACACTTGTAGTATGATCATAAAACACACCTGACGGCAGAGTATGAAGGGCAAATTTACCATAGTTATTTACGATTGTATGACCTGCATTTGCACCACCCTGAAATCTTACGATAATATCAGCCTTCTCAGCGAGCATATCGGTAATCTTACCTTTACCTTCATCTCCCCAGTTAGCACCAACAACTGCTTTTACCATTATATAATTCCTCCTGTATTTACCGCTTACTGTTTACCCGACCTTGCAGAATGACCTGCCGGATATCATCAGGAAACAGCAACGCTTATTATCTTTATATCAGATTCTGTAATATTCCAAACCATTATGTTAAGTATTTACTGATCAGACATTGATCTCAGCTTTCACTCCCAGAAGTTCCTTATGGGAATCGAGGATCGGCTGAACTACTGTATTTACAAATCTCTCTGTCTGCTCTTTGGCACGTCCGATATATTTCTTCGGATCCATGGATCTCTGCAGATCTTCCAGAGAAAGGTTGAATGCAGGATCTGCTGCGATCAGTTCCAGCAGATTATTATCTTTGCCTTCTACCTTGACAGTCTTTCCGGCTTCCATGGAAAGCTCACGGATACGCTCATGAAGTTCCTGACGGTCACCGCCTGCTTTTACAGCATCCATCATGATATTCTCTGTAGCCATGAACGGAAGCTCTGCCATCATATGTTTCTCGATAACCTTCGGATAAACAACCAATCCATCTACAACATTAAGACAGAGGTCAAGGATTCCGTCAATAGCAAGGAAACCTTCCGGAATACTCAGACGCTTATTTGCAGAGTCATCCAGAGTTCTCTCAAACCACTGAGTTGCAGATGTGATCGCCGGGTTAAGGGCATCTACCATTACATATCTGGAAAGGGAAGCAATACGCTCACTTCTCATAGGATTTCTCTTATACGCCATTGCGGAGGAGCCGATCTGAGATTTCTCAAATGGTTCTTCTACTTCCTTCAGATGCTGAAGAAGGCGGATATCATTGGACATCTTGTGTGCACTTGCTGCAATTCCTGCAAGAATATTGGCAACACGTGTATCTACCTTACGGGAATAGGTCTGTCCGGATACCGGATAGCATTCCTTAAATCCCATCTTCTCTGCGATCATCGGATCAATCTTGTCGATAGTCTCCTGATCTCCGTCAAACAGTTCCAGAAAGCTTGCCTGTGTTCCGGTTGTACCTTTGGATCCCAGAAGCTTCATTGTTCCCAGAACATACTCCAGATCCTCCAGATCAAGCAGGAATTCCTGTGTCCAGAGTGTTGCACGCTTACCTACTGTAGTAGGCTGTGCAGGCTGAAAATGTGTAAATGCCAGAGTAGGCTGATCTTTATATTTATCTGCGAAAGCAGAAAGCTCGGCAATAACATTGACCAGTTTCTTCTTCACAAGCTTTAATGCTTCTGTCATTACAATAATGTCTGTATTATCACCTACATAACAGGAGGTTGCTCCCAGATGGATGATCCCTTTTGCTTTCGGGCACTGTACGCCATACGCATATACGTGAGACATAACATCATGACGCACCTGACGTTCACGTTCCTTTGCAACGTCATAATTGATATCCTCTGCATGTGCCTTCAGTTCATCAATCTGCTCCTGTGTAATGTTAAGGCCAAGCTCTTTCTCTGTCTCAGCAAGTGCGATCCAGAGTCTTCTCCATGTGCGGAATTTCATATCCGGGGAAAAAATATACTGCATTTCTTTGCTGGCATAACGTTCTGATAAAGGACTTACATATCTGTCTGTACTCATCTTCACTCTCCTGTTTTTTATAGGATATTATTTTTAATCCTTTTATTTCACTTCTGTACGTACGTTTTTCTCAACCACGTACGTTGAAATTATATAACATCATTCCTCTAAAAGCAACCACAAAAACCTTATCCCTGATGGAATTTACCAAGAAATTCTTTCATTCTCGCATGTTCTGATTCAAATACCTCTTTTGGACTCCCCTCAACTGCGATCAGTCCCTTATCCATAAAAATAATATGATCAGAGATATCTCTTGCAAATGTCATCTCATGAGTGACGATCACCATAGTGATGTGTTCTGCTGCCAGATCTTTGATTACCTTAAGAATTTCACTCGTAAGCTCCGGATCAAGGGCAGAAGTAGGCTCATCAAAAAACAGGATCTTCGGATTCATACATAATGCTCTGGCAATAGAGACACGCTGCTGTTGGCCGCCGGAAAGCTGAAACGGATATGCATTCTCTCTGTCTGCAAGCCCCATCTGCTTTAACAGAGTTCTTGCCTGTGCATAAACCTCTTCTTTCTTTCTCTTCTGCACTCTGATCGGAGCATCTGTGATATTTTTCAGTACGGAAAAATGGGGGAAAAGATTAAAGTTCTGAAATACCAGTCCCACATCCCCCTGCTTGATGATCTCACCGCTGTCCGGTGTCTCAAGACCGGTGGCACAGCGGAGAAGTGTGGATTTACCGGAACCGGAAGGTCCGATAATACTAAGAACCTCACCCTCCTCTACCTGAAGTGAAATGTCTTTTAATACTTCAAGGCTGCCGAAGCTCTTCTTTATGTTTTTCATTTCAAATAATACCATAGCAAATATTCCTCTTAAATTAAATAATGTCAGAGTCAAAAAATATTTTATAACCCCAGCCGCCTGTCAGCGATAATAATTCAGTTTTTTCTCAATCTTATCCATTACAATCGCAACAAGAAGATTGAACACAAAATAGAAAACAGCAGCGATCACAAAAGGCATCATAGTCGTCTGTGCACTTGCAATCTGTTTTGCAATTGTAAACATCTCCGAAACAGCAACAACAAATGCCAGTGACGTATCCTTTACCAGTGTGATAACCTCATTTGTCACAGATGGAAGGATTCTCTTGATCACCTGCGGCAGGATGATCCTGAAAAATGTCTGGGCTTTGCTGTACCCCAGGATCTTTGCAGCCTCATACTGTCCCGCTGAAATAGATTCGATTCCTCCTCTGTAAATCTCCGCAAAATATGCAGCATAGTTAATACTGAATGCGATAAACACAGCGATCAGGCTGTATCCCATGGAAATACGGATTCCAAAAATAAAGTATGGTCCGAAATACACAACCATCAATTGCAGCATTAACGGGGTTCCACGCATAACTGATATGTAGGCAGACACAATTCCACGTATCGCCGGATTCTTGGACATTCTGCCAAAGCAGATCAGAAGTCCCAGCGGAAGTGAAAAAAGTAATGTCACTACAAAAATCTCTACAGAAACCACCATACCACTGGCAAGCTGCTGCAGCATTACACTTAAAGACATAAGCTTTCCTCCTGAAAAATTTCTCCTGTACAGTAAGAAAAGAGGGTGCACAAAATGTACCCTCCATTCCTTTATAATGCGGACAGCCTGCACAGATCTGTCCTCTTGTATCATAACTGTTTTTGTTCCGGCTGACTATTCAGCATCTTTCGCTGTATCAGCTGTATCTTCTTTTGCTGTGTCTGCATCGGAAGCATCATCCTCTGCTGCATCATCTTTTTTATCATCAGATTTCTCATCATCTCCAATGCAGAGCATATCTGCTACTTCATACTTCTCAGCAAGTTTATCAACTTCACCTGCATCATAAAGTTTCAGAACTTCTTCCCATACAGTATCTTTCAGCTCATCGTTACCCTTCTTAAAGCCGATTCCATACTCTTCGCTCTGGATTGGCTCGTCAAGGATCACATATTTGCCTTCTTCTCTCTGGGAAAGCTGATATTTAGCAACACCGATATCTACTGCGATGGCATCTGCAGCGCCGGAATCCAGATTCATGAATGCTGTATTGTAATCAGGATTCTCTGTCAGTGATGCAAAGCTTGCTGTAAGATCCTTATTATCATCGCTGTTTAATGCATCCAGTGCTGCGGAAGCGGCCTGAACTACTACATTCTTGCCTGCCAGGTCATCCAACTTCTCAATCCCTGAATCGGCTGCAACAACCATCACCTGCTCATTGTTCAGATATGGATCTGACCATGTATAGTCATCCTCACGTCCGTTAATGGTAAATCCGTTCCAGATACAGTCGATAGAACCGGAATTCAGTTCCATATCCTTGGAATCCCAGTTGATCGGTTTCTTCACAAGCTCCCATCCGAGATTGTCGCATACTTCCTGTGCAAGGTCAAGGTCAAAACCAACATACTCTCCATTATCGTCTTTATATCCGAAAGGAGGATACTGTGCATCAAATCCTACAGTTAATGTCTTACTGTCAGCATCTGCATATACAGAAACAACACCCGTCATCATAGAAGCTGCCATAACTCCTGCCATGAGTACTGCTAAAGATCTCTTTTTCATGATAAATATCTCCTCTTTATCTGTTTTGTTATTTATCACACAGCCACTCTACCATGTGAAAGTATGTGTTAATCCTATCACACACCTCCGCCTCTGTCAAGAGTAAGTTATGAACCTGTACTTCTGTGATAATCTTTCATAAGTCTCTCCAGAAGGGCATCCAGATTTTTTTCATCTGTTTTCTCTTCCGGTACAGACTCGAAAGCTTTCAGAGACTGCCTGATTTCTTCTTTTATATCTTTCTTCAGTTCTTCATCTACTTCAAGTTCTTCCATAACCTTATCATAATCTGTCTTATCATGAACACTGCTGTATGCTATGATATAAGCTTTTAAGGCATCTTTTGAATGTGCTTCTCTGTATGCTTCCAGAAAACATTCCTGTGCTTTTTCCATCTGAAAAAGATAACTGTATGCACAGCCAAGATTATAGCGCACTGAAGCTGCGAATCCTTTTCTCTGCTCAGACAGATCCTCTCTTTCCAGGAGTTTCTGGTATACCCGGATGGCGTTCACATACATTCCGTTTTCTGTCAGTGCATCTCCCTTTCTCTTCTGACGGACTGCCGCTTTTTCTTTTCCATAAGTCACAATCCTGCTGTTAAAGCCTTTCATCTCCTCATAGGTAAGGTAATTGATCTCCTTGAAAACAGGATAGATCATCTCTTCCACACTTACATTTCTCTCCAGATTCTGTTTCAGCTTTGCAGCCAGATGCACAAGTTCAAGCTCATCTCTGAGCCAGTTGCATAATTCTTCATTAAAAACAGTATGATCAGCAAGGTAAAGATTGTGGTACAGATAATAACAGAGTTCTTCTATAGAATAAATATTCATACTGATATTCTCTATAAAATAAGGACGCTGTGCTTTTTTTGTCTGACATAAAATATATCCGCTCATTGCTCCATCTCCTTTACCATTCTACTGTCTCTGTCCAGGTTTTCCCACTGGAAGGGAACATTTCTCCGAATCCCAGATCTGTAACCGTCACTTTACATTCTGCAGATGAGACATACTGTAATTCCAGCCGTAATCTGGTAGTCTTGTCCGGACGCAACGGAATACCGGGCAGCATCATTCCTACCCTTCTTTTCTCCGGTCTGTGGTACGTGCTTACAATAAACACAAGCTCCTCTGTATCATCAAGAATAAATTCACAGGATGCCTTACTGTCATACCAGTTATTTCCTGCCTCGATCAGCGGATAATAGGTAGGAGAACCCATCACTCTCATTTCCATCCCCACATCAGCCATAACCAGAGAATCGCTTAAAAAGCGATATCCCTTTAATGCCTTGTTCTCTGTTTTCTCTTTTCCTGCAGCGCAGGCACCCTTTGCAAAAAGATTATTTCCATAGAAAACCTTTCTTTTCTGATAACAGAGTAACCTTACAGACTGCTCTGCCCAGTCCTGTGAAAATCCATCTCCTGTGATCTGAATGCTGGAAAACAGATCTCTGCCAAGTGTTTTCTGGACAAACTTACTGAATTCCGAATCTCTCTCCTGTCCCTCAGCAGGAAGTTCTGTCTCCACAGCTTCTTCCAGTTTTACAGTGACAGGCTTTGTTGCACCGTTCATTGTCATCTTGCGAAAAGACACGTTCTCCGGTGTAAAGGCATACCATCCCACACTACGGTTCCAGGTTTCTCTTTTCTGTGAGAGCACATAATAATAGAAGCTTTCCCCATAATCCAGCAGCATATATTTCTCATGTGGAAATCCAATTATCTCAAATGCTTTCTGGAAATTCTCAACCTGAATTTCCGTCAGCCCGGGCAGTGTCACCGCCACACATTTAGTATTTTTGACCAGTTCTGCCACTCCCAGAAATTTAAGCATTCCCTGCAGAAACTGAGCCAGGATCTCCCATGGTGCAAGTTCCTGTCCTTCCACCAGCACAGAATCACTTTTTTCACAGATTCCATAGACATCATCGATCATGACTCCGCCCTTTTCCCGGACAAAGTAATCTGCTTCCAGTCCTACGCAATAGTCTTTCTGCTCCGGTCTCCAGCACAGAATACAGGGAGCCTCATACTGATTTCCACCCGCTTTCATAGAAAGAGAACGTGCCTCGTCTCCTTTTCTGTCATAATAACATATCTGAGAATACTCTTTGCCAAAATCAATTCCCACGATCAAATCACGAATTTCGTTCATTTGTTCCTCCCGGTTTCAGGACAATCTGTTCCTGCTCTTCTTTCTCGATCACAAACATCTTCTTCACATACTGTTCCTGGCGAAGATACTTCTTCACCTGTGAAAACACTTCTTTCTTTTTATCCAGTCTGCGTGCAGAGAGCATCTGATTGATCATATGATATTTGCTTACAGGTGTACCCTCAATCTTATTCATTGTAAGTACCCTCTCCTGTGTCCGATTTACCCGCTCTCCTGTTACTGATTCAAAATAATACCGCAATGTCTCCCCGTAGAACAATGTAAATGATTTTGCAAAAATACCTTCATATAAATCACGCAGAGGCTCTGTCTGATATTTCACCTGATTTCCGAGGCCTGCATCCAGTGCATAATAGAGTGTCACCTTTGCAGACGGTTCTGCATGGTATTCCACAAAGGTTTTATCATCCAACTGATAAGGACTTAAGACAGATACCGGAAGTTTCCCGAAGAACGCAAAGTACATTCCCTGTTTCACACATTTCTGAAGAATCTCCTCTGCATTGCAAAGCTGTTTTTTCTCCAGTTTTTTTTCTTTGGAATACGCTTCCAGAAGAGCAAGACTGCATACAAAATCAACCGGCCATTTCTCATCATAAGCCCGCTCCAGCAGACTTCTTACAAAAACACTCATCGGATATTCTTTTACAAATGCACCATATGCAGTCTGCGTAAGATATGCTCCTGTAATACGTTCCTTTCCGCTGTGATGAACATAATCCTCCAGGATCTTCTCTCCCTCTTTCCTGTAATCAGAAGTAAACATCAGAAGGCCAAGAAGCTTCTCTTCCAGTTCATAAGTATCCATCTCAAAGCCCTGCGCACTTTTCCATACAGATATCAGTTCATCTACAGGACCAAATCTGTATTCCATAAGATACTTCAGGATCACTTCATCATATTTTCCGCGTCTGTATACATCCGATGCAAGGGCAAGCAATTCGTCATCCTCCTCCATCTCACATCTTGTCAGCATTCTGCTGGTCAGCTTCAGCTGGCTCTCTATGCGGATTCCTTCATATCCGAATTGGGAAACAATGGACATTGCCTGCTGATACATTCCTCTGGAGATCAGTACTTCCAGAAGAGCTGTTCTGTCTACAGCCGCATATTTCTTATAATCCATCTGTCTCAGATAATTATCTGCTTCTTCTGCTCTGGTGTGTTCGGAATAATAAGAAAGCAGCTTCTCTCTGATACATTTCTGATATTCATCTGAAAATTCCTCTGACTCCGGGATTCTCTGGAATGCCTGAAGATTCTCCGGTTTCAGTTCTGTATGCTCACTGCAGTGAAGTACCAGTCCCGGCTCTTCAATATGAAAACCAAGAACCTTATCTGTTAGTTCACGCTCATCAAATAATTTCTTGATATTATAATCTACTGTTGATACATATCTTCTCTGCTTCCCATCCTGAAACAGGATCACCGCATCATCTGTATAAATTCTTGGATAAGCTACGCCCTGGATACATGGGTAAATTTCTTCTTCCCTGAGCTGTTCATGGCGCACGATCACATAGCGTATCTTCTTATCATCACAGTACAGTCTGTGTGTAAACAGCTTCTGCGCGAGCAGTTTTGCCTGTCCTTCTGTTTTGGGATTGCTTAAAAATTCCTGATAAAGGACCGCATAATTCTCATTCATCCGTCCTTCTTTCGCCTTGCGCATGGCAAAAATCTTCATATGATCCCTGTAATCCGCATATGTCTGTGGCTGACGGCCTCTGTTTCCCACAATACTTGCATAAATAAATGCCTTTTTATCATCTGCAAGAGAAGTATTATTATAGGTAAAATACATCAGAAGGGGCTTTGGAAGTTCTCTCTGATAAGATGTATCCATTGTTTCCACATAATATTCATATATCCTTGTCAGACGGATTCCTTTCTCCACTGCCAGGGAAAACCATCTGAAATATTCCGGTTTTCTCGGATTTCCAAGCATGATATATCTGCAGATTGCTTCCAGCGTATCATCGGATTCAAAAGCATCGTATCCCATTGCCAGTGCTCTGTACATACTGGTACAAAATTCTCTCTCATACCCTGTAAGATAGGCAAATCTCATCACCAGCTCTTCTGTCAGAAGACCTTTCTCTCCCGCAAATAAAAATACCTGTGTCCAGAAACTGCTCATTCTGTGTAGAAGTGTTGTATCACTGCTGATATAATTCCATGCTTCCAGATACAGAAACGGACTCCTGCAGCCTTTCTCAAAAAGTTCCTCCATCATAAATACTAGCCTTGAAGGGGAACCCTTATCCTCCGGATTCATCTCCAGCCAGAGTTTAAACAACAGGAAACTGTCTTCCTTCTGCAGAAAGAAATTGTACAGACGTCTTATCGCCTGTTCTCTGTCTTTGTGCAATCCTGTAAGAACGCAGAGATAAAGGTAAGCACCTGCCAGTTCCAGATTCTCTCTGACAAAGTTCTGATGTTTAAATTTCTTCAGGATTTCTCTTGCCTGCTCATCCTTTTCTTCCATATGAAGAATGTATGCTTCATACATCTGATATTCCGGATAATCACAGCCTTCTTCCCTTAACTGATTAAGGACAAATCTGCTGCTGCCGATCCATGTCTTACTGTCCATTCTTTTGCAGGAGTATTCTGCAAGGTCACGTAACAGTTCCAGCTTATGCCGTTTCACATGAATCTCTGTTTTGAGCTGCACTTTCGATTCCATGGATGCAGTGATCTGATAAGTCAGCTGCTGATAAGGACTCTTCACAGTGATCTCACCAAACTGACGTCCTTTTTTCAGCTTTTCTTTACGGATTACATATTCCACCTGATAATAGCTTCCTATAAAATCCTCATCTGTGACCACATGCCTGGAAACTTCCAGAAAATCGCCTTTCGCCTCTACCTCCAGCCTGAGATGTCCCCATCCGCTCCTCTGGACTGCAAAAGTTTCGCGGACAGATTCACTGATATCATAAAAGCTGTTCTGATCTGCCTTCAGTTCAATTTTTACAGGATCCTTTTTTCCCGTTCCGATCAGAAACTCTTCTACATGCTGAAATGTCACAGGCTGTTTTGAGAGTCCCTTATAAAGAGCTTTCTCTTTCTGTCCGGCATTTCTTAACAGAAGTTCAAATCTGCGGTCTGTAAAAACACGATATGCTTCTTTAAAATCGTCCTTTGCAATATTCACAAAGGTATCCATATCCGGCACATCTCCGGCTGCACTTTTCAGTTCTGCTTTCTCTGTCTGAATAAGAAATGGCAGCTTATATTCTCCAATGTCTGTGGTGAAACAAAGCCATCCCTCATGTCTCTCACCCGGGTGCATCCCCGCACCGTCAATTCCATACTGCAGTCTCACCGTAGTTCCCGAAAATTTCTCGGTTCCCGGTACCACGCGCCTGTTGGAAGATGTAATATATCCACGTATTTTCTGGTTATCCTCTGTTCCGAAATACAGTTCCCCTTTGTACACATCACCTGCTTTCAGAGTCACTTCTATTTTGTCCTGCGAAAAAAGGAGCTGCGGATGTTCATGTCTGAAATTTCCACTTAATAGTTCTTCTATCGTCTTTTTCAAAATTGTTCACCTTATATCCTTGCTTAAATTACAGAGCTACTGTTCACAAGCCTATTGCATTTAATTATACACCACAAAACACATCCGCGCAACAATCCGCTCTTCAGCTTTTTCGTTACTGTTCACTCCGTTCACAGTAACGTAGCCAAAATTCATTCCAGATTGCCTGCGGCAATAGAATTTTGGCTTGTATGTATCGGGATTTTGGCATATTCATGCCAAAACACCTCGCGGGATAGTGGTGTGTGAACAGTAACGCTTTTTCTCCTTAATTTAATATTGCGCACAGTTAAATTGTCTTATATAATAAAATATATCTTATGATTAGAGCAGATAATTTCTTCATTGTACATTATTTATCAGAAATAAGTATCTGCTCATAAAGAACGGAGGTACTCTATGAAAAAATTAAAAGTATTTTCTATCTCAGCAATTCTTATTGCTATCTGTTGCTCTTTTTTATTTTCAGCTTCAGTATCCGCAGCATCAAAAAAACGTAACAAATTTGACCACAAACCCAGCGGAAACATCTATTACTATGATGAAAACGGACATACCGTAAAGGGACTTGTCACGATCCGCGGAAAGAAATATTATTTTAATGAAAAGGGAATCCAGCAAAACGGCTGGCAGAAGATCAAGGGAGATTATTATTTCTTCCAGATTCGCAACGGCTGTTATGCCTCCATGGTAACTTCCCGGCGTGTAAATGGTATTTATCTTACCAAAAGTGGAGAAGCACGCTATAACAGTGAAGAAAAAAGAAAACTGAACCTTATGGTCACAGCTAACCAGGTCATGCGTCGTGTGACCAAAAGAAATATGTCCAAACCAGAGAAATTATGGAGATGTTATCTGAAGGCAGTCAGCTACGGATACGGCGGCACCGGCAATGACTACGATTTCCGTTACTATTACTCAAACTGGGATGTCAGCTATGCGGAGGATATGTTCTACCGGGGGCATGGCGACTGTTTCGCTTTTGCATCTGCATTTGCTTACCTGGCTAACGCAGTCGGATTTGAAGCCAAGGTTATCTCATCAGGCGGTCATGGATGGGCTGAGATCAAAGGAGAAGTCTGCGATCCGAACTGGGCAAAAGGCACAGGACATATCGAAAGATATTACCGTATGAGTTATGATCTCAGCGGTGTAGACGGACGTCCCTATTATAGAGGAAACAGGGCGTATGTAATTACAATCTGATCTCATCCGGACATTTTCTGACATATCAGGCAGATAAAACTATACGCTTCGCTGCCTGATTTATAGTAATCCTCTAAAATAACTCATCTTAATCCAAAAAGTTCCGGGTATCTGTATCTGCCAGATGTCCCGGAACTGTTACTGTTCACTCCGTTCGTTACTGTTCACTCCGTTCTCAGTAACGTTGCTAAAATTCTCTATCCTGAGTTGACTTTCCTTTCTTTATATCGTATCATTAAATATTATTCATTCAAAAATATTTTTAAGAAAGAGGTTATCATCCATGCAAGATAACAAAAATTTTCTGGGCACAGAACCTGTTGGAAAGCTTCTTTTAAAGCTATCCATTCCAACAGTGATTGCCCAGCTCATCAACATGCTTTATAACATTGTAGACCGTATTTACATCGGCCACATCCCGGGGGAAGGCAGCCTGGCACTTACCGGTGTGGGAGTCTGTATGCCCATCATCATGATCGTCTCCGCATTTGCGGCACTGGTCAGTTCCGGCGGCGCACCAAGGGCTTCTATTTACATGGGAAAACAGGATAATAAATCTGCTGAGAATATATTAGGCAACTGTTTTATTCTTCAGATTATTATCTCTGTTATCCTCACTGCCATTTTACTGATCTGGGGCAGAGATTTATTACTGGCTTTTGGCGCCAGTGAAAACACCATCAGTTATGCAACAGATTATATGCATATTTACGCTTTCGGTACCTTGTTCGTACAATTAACCCTTGGTATGAATGCATTCATCACTGCACAGGGATTTACCACATTTTCCATGGTTTCCGTCCTGATCGGTGCTGTCTGCAATATTGTTTTAGACCCTGTATTTATCTTTGTTTTTCATATGGGGGTACGCGGTGCTGCACTGGCAACTGTTATCTCACAGGCAATTTCCACACTCTGGGTAGTTTTATTCCTCTGCGGCAAAAAGACACAGCTTCACCTCAGGAAAAAGCATCTCCATCTGGAGGCAAAGGTTGTTCTTCCCTGCATCGCACTGGGACTTGCTGCTTTTATCATGCAGTCAAGCGAAAGTATTGTAACTGTCTGCTTCAATTCATCCCTGCTTCGGTACGGCGGTGATATTGCGGTGGGAGCCATGACCATCCTGACCAGTGTTATGCAGTTTGCCATGCTTCCTCTTCAGGGAATTGCGCAGGGAGCACAGCCAATTTCCAGTTATAATTACGGTGCCAAAAACGCAGACAGAGTAAAGAAAACTTTTCGTTTGCTTCTGATCACCTGTCTGTCATATTCTGTACTCCTCTGGGCTGCTGTACAGCTTGTTCCCAGAGTATTTGTAAGCATTTTTACGGCAGATACAAGTCTTATCGAATTTACTGCACCAATGCTGAAAATCTATCTGGGTGGTCTGTTCCTCTTCGGTATCCAGATTGCCTGTCAGATGACCTTTACCTCCCTTGGAAAGGCAGTAAACTCTATTATTGTTGCTGTTGTCCGTAAGTTTGTACTGCTGATCCCGCTGATCTATATTATGCCTCATATGATATCTGATTCAACAACAGGCGTATATATGGCAGAACCCATTGCAGATATTACTGCTGTGATTTTTACCTCTGTTTTATTTACATTTCAGTTTAAAAAGGCACTGGCAGAAATTCAGAATTAAATACTGTACAAATCCATAATAAGGGGTGAACATTACAAAACGTTCACCCCTTAAATCATGCATTTCTATAGTCAAACGGATATTCACAATCCGCTTCGCTGCTTGATTGATTAAAACAAGTCATTAATCACTTCCTGTACTGTCTGTAAATGCTCTGCTTTCCATGCTTTTGCACCACAGAAGAGAAGTCCCTCATCTACATTCCCTTTTACTGCATTGATCAGTCCGTCAGTAATACAGTAAGGTATTTCTTTGGGGCTACATTTTACAAGACATCCATGACAGGGACTGTGTGGAATCTGTTCGCCGTTCATGACACGGGTCATGAATTTGTTCATAATGGCACGACCTGGCATTCCTACCGGGCTTTTTACAATGGCAATGTCGGATTCTTTTGCTTTTAAATGAGCTTCTTTATAGCGGATGTCTGCATCACATTCTTCCGTTGTGATAAAGCGGGTAGCTACCTGAATGCCGTCAGCACCCAGATTATCCACTTTTCGAACATCTTCTCTGTTATAGATACCACCTGCTACGATCACTGGAATTTCTGTCCCATATTTCTCTGCGTAACTTTTTACTGTTGTGATGATTTTCTTTATTTCTTCACTGTAGGATTCTTCAGTATATTTCTCCAGTTCTTCTTTATGAAAGCCAAGGTGTCCGCCTGCCTGAGGACCTTCGATCACTACCAGATCTGCAGTTCTTTTGTATTTTCTGTCCCAGTATTTCAGGATTACTTTTGCAGATTTTTCTGTAGATACGATAGGGGCAATCTTTGTCAGACTTCCTTTTACCAGTTCCGGAAGCTCTGTGGGAAGCCCCGCACCGGAGATAATGATGTCTGCACCGGCTTTTACTGCAGCCTTTACGTGAGATGCATATTCTTTCAGTGCAACCATAATATTGTATCCTATAATTCCATCTCCTGAAATCTCACGGGCTTTTTTCATTTCACCGGCAATGGCGCGTTCGTTGGCTGCTGCCGGATTTCTGTCGAAGTCTTCTTCCCTGTAACCAATCTGTGCAGTGGAAATAATACCAACTCCTCCTGCTTTCGCAACAGAACCTGCAAGTCTGCCAAGACTGATCCCAACTCCCATTCCCCCCTGGATCAATGGAACTCTTGTGATTTTATCTCCTATTTTGAAATTCTTCATTGTGATTCTTCTCCTGTTATTTTGTTTGTATTTTAAATATTTTGATATTCAAAGTATATCACAATATTTATTCTTGTCAAGAGAAACCAGTTTATATAGTTTTTAATACTATATAAACGTTACTGAGAACGGAGTGAACAGTAACGCTTCAATTGCGAATATCCGCTTGACATAACTGTAATACACAATTTTTCATGATGGATATCACATTTTTATTTCAGAATCCGAATTATTACAAACAGTTAATTCAAAATGATTTCTATTTGTTTTTATATAACCTTCTTTCTGTAACTTTGATATCTCCGTAGACATTGCCGCACGGTCAATGCACAGATAATCTGCCAACTGCTGCCGGTCAAAGGGAATATCAAAAGATAACGACGAATGTCTGATAGACTCTGCCGACAGATAGGACAATAGTTTGTCCCTTGTCGTTCGCTTGCCCACATGTGTGATTTTGTCGTTCAGGATCAATATCTTATTTGCCAGAACGCTGACCAGGTTGCGGATCAGCTTCTGATGGTGTTCGCATGCAGTCGGGCAGGAAATCAGAAGCCTTTGGACATTTAGCAGAATAATCTCACAATCCGTATCTGCCACCACACTGACATTCAGAACAGCACCCGGGCTTGCTGCATATGGCTCACCAAAGAAATCACCGGTATGACATTTCGACAGAATATTCCGATGCCCCCAAAGGTCTTCCTGAATAACAAGAACACAGCCAGACACCACAAGTCCCATTACCTCAGTAGAATCTCCTGCTCTGAAAATATAAGAATCTCGTTTTTGGGAAACTGCTGTTGCTTTTACACAATGCAGTATAGATAATATCTCGTTATCAGTAAGGCCTGTAAAGAATGGACTGTTTTTTAGAATGGGTAAATATTTTTTCAAAATCATTCCTCCTTGTTGGAAATCAAACATACAAGTTGTATTTATCATACTATAATGCTGACAGAAACAAAAGTTAAATCTATTGACGGAGGTAAAATGATAAGAAAGATTATTCGAATCGATAAAGAAAAATGTAATGGCTGCGGCGCCTGTGCAGATGCCTGCCACGAAGGTGCCATTGATATCATTAATGGAAAAGCAGAATTGGTGAGAGAACATTTCTGTGACGGACTGGGGGATTGCCTCCCGGAGTGTCCCACAGGTGCCATTTCCTTTGAGGAACGGGAAGCACCTGAATATGATGAAGCGGCTGTGAAAGAAGCACAGAAAAAAATATTTGCCAAAAATCAGGCAATAACTGCTCATGCCGGCTGTCCCGGGTCTAAAAGCATGCAGATTCAGCGATCAGAAATACCCAAATCAGAAAAACCATCTTCAACCACAGGTCAGGTATCCAATCTTCAGAACTGGCCGGTACAGATTAAGCTGGCACCTGTCAGTGCCCCATATTTTAACGGCGCAAAGCTTTTAATCGCAGCCGATTGTACTGCTTACGCTTACGCAGGCTTTCATCAGGATTTTATCCGAAATAAGGTAACATTAATCGGCTGTCCTAAATTGGATCAGGTGGATTATAGCGAGAAACTGACTGCAATAATCCAAAATAACGATATTCAAAGTGTGACGATTGTAAGAATGGAAGTTCCATGCTGTGGCGGACTTGAGATGGCAACCAGAAAAGCACTTCAGAATAGTGGAAAATTCATTCCCTGGCAGGTTATAACCATAGGTATTGATGGAAATATTATAGAATAAAGGAGGATACGACAATGGATAAAAAAATGTTTTGTTATCAGTGTGAACAGACAGTGGGATGCACCGGCTGCACAGGAAATGCAGGTGTCTGCGGAAAAAAGGCAGGCACTGCCAAATTACAGGATGAGCTGACAGGTGCATTGATCGGTCTGGCAAGAGCTGTCGATGGCGCAGCAACTATTTCCAAAAGTACCAGTCAGGTCATAATTGAAGGACTGTTTACTACCGTTACAAATGTGAGTTTTGACGATGCAGCAATCGAAAATATGATACAAAAAGTCAGAGCAGAAAAAGAAAGACTGGTTCCTGACTGCAATAAATGTCAGTCACCTTGCGGTAAATCAGACGAATATGACATGCAGCAGCTGTGGAATGCAGATGAAGATATCCGCTCCCTGAAGTCCCTTATTCTTTTCGGGATTCGCGGAATGGCAGCCTATGCTTATCATGCAAATGTTCTGAATTATGAAGATGCCGAAGTAAACCGTTTCTTCTGTGAAGCATTATTTAAGATTGGTTATGAAGAAAGTGTGGAAACACTGCTTCCTACTGTACTGAAAGTAGGGGAAATCAATCTGAAATGTATGGCACTTCTTGACAAGGCCAATACAGAAACTTACGGAACACCGGAACCGACTGCAGTTACACTTACTGTAGAAAAAGGACCATTTATTGTAGTAACCGGTCATGATCTGAAGGATCTGCAGCTTTTACTTGAACAGACAGAAGGAAAAGGAATCAACATCTATACCCACGGTGAAATGCTCCCTGCCCATGCCTATCCACTCTTAAAGAAATTCTCTCACTTAAAAGGAAATTTCGGAACTGCATGGCAGAATCAGCAGAAAGAGTTTGATCATCTTCCGGCTCCGATCCTTTACACCACCAACTGTCTGATGCCGCCAAAAAGCAGTTATGCTGACAGAGTATTTACAACAGAAGTGGTTGCTTTCCCAGGCGCTGTTCATATCGATGAGAAGAAAGATTTCACACCGGTTATTGAAAAAGCACTGGAACTGGGTGGTTACAAAGAGGAACAGATACGCACAGGCATCAACGGCGGTACGAAAGTGACAACCGGTTTCGGACATGCAGCCATTCTGTCCCATGCAGATACTGTAGTAGAAGCAGTAAAATCAGGCGCTATCCGCCATTTCTTCCTGGTTGCCGGCTGTGATGGTGCCAAACCAGGTCGAAACTATTATACGGAATTCGTGAAGCAAACACCTTCTGACAGCATTGTTCTCACCCTGGCATGTGGAAAATTCCGTTTCAATGATCTGGATCTGGGAGAAATCGGTGGTCTGCCAAGACTGATGGATATGGGCCAGTGTAATGATGCTTATGGTGCAATCCAGGTTGCTGTGGCACTTGCGGATGCATTTGGATGTTCTGTAAATGAGCTTCCGCTTTCTTTCGTTCTCTCCTGGTATGAACAGAAAGCAGTCTGTATCCTGCTGACACTTTTACACCTGGGTATCAAAAACATCCGTCTTGGTCCTTCTCTTCCGGCGTTCCTGTCTCCTAATATTCTAAACTATCTGGTGGAAAATTATGGTATTGCACCTATCACCACACCGGAAGAAGATATTAAAACGCTGATGAATCATTAAAATAAATTTTTCAAAATCTTCGCAAGATTAACAAAGCCGATACAGGATTCAAAAGTCCCGCATCGGCTTTATTGATTCTGATTATCTTTTTTCTGAAATTATCTGTAATGTATTCCGCTCCAGTAAATATTATTTTTCACGATTGTTTCCGGTGGAAGCTCTACACCGTCCAATGCCCATTTTTTATATTCTGCAAAACCCACACGGTCAATAATGTATCCCACATGTTCCTTACCGCCAGGCGCATTGGGATCAATATATTCCTTCACAAATTTATAGGTATTCAGGATAACTTTGATGATGGTGTCTTCGTCTGCCCAGATCAGAAAATCTTCTCCCAGACGTGGATTTTTCTTTCCTGTTCGTCCCATAAGTGTCAGACGATAGTATTTCTTTTCACTTCTGGTCCATGCTCTGGTCGGACATTTTGTCACGCAGACGCCACATCCTACACATTTTTCTTCGTTGCGTACGATCCTGTAGTTTTCCATCTTTAACGCATCCACTGATAACTTATCACAGCCTTTTATGCAGGCACCACAGGAAACACAACGATTCGGGTCATATTGTGGCTCTGTCATGCCGATAATTCCAAAATCATGCATTCTCGCCTTGATACAGTCATTGGCACAGCCTGTAAGTGCAATTTTGAAATGAAGATCATTAGGAAATATCGCCTTTTCAATTCTCTTCGCAAAGGCTGCTGTATTATAATTTCCAAAAGGACAGACTCTGTTTCCGATACATGCACAGACATTTCTGGTTCCTGATGCCGGATACCCGGTACCTGTCTCATTTTGATTAATCTGAAGATTATCTATGATCGGCTGGAGCATCTCATTAACTTTATCCATATCTTCCATATGGATTCCTTCAATTTCAAATCCCTGGCGTGTGGTAAGATGAATCTGTCCGTTTCCATATTTTCTGGCAATATCCACCACCTGCTGCATGACATCTGCATTACAGCAGCCTCCCGGAACACGCACTCTGGAAGCCGTAAGCCCACGAACCTTTGATACACGGAAGGCATTTTTCTTCAGTTTCTTTGTATTAATATCCATTATGATTTCCTCCCTAATCAAACAGTTTTTTGCCTTCTGAATAGCAGAATACCGGACCATCCAGACAAATATAGGTGTCATTCATTCGGCAATGCCCGCATTTACCAAGCCCGCAGCACATTTTTCTTTCCTGCGAAATCCATATCTGTTCTTCCTTCATTCCCAGCTTTAAAAGCTCTGCTACTGCAAATTTCATCATGATCGGAGGTCCGACAACAATAGCTGCAGTCTCATGGATATTATCAGGTTCAAGCTCCGGAATATACTTTGTAACAAGTCCTGTCCTATAAGCATCGTCATCGGATGAGTCCACCGTCAGAATCAGATCCATCTGCTGTTCCCATTTCTTCAGATCTTCACGGAACAGAATATCTGACGGAGTTTTAAAACCAAGGATCGTATGTAATTTTTTTACTTCATTCTGATGCTCACCGAAGTAACTGATCACGCCTCGCACAGGAGATACTCCTGTTCCACCGGCTACCACGATCAGTTCTTTCCCCTGATAATTCTCTTTCTCGAAACCATTTCCATAAGGACCACGCATAAAAAAGCTGCTTCCCTCATTCAGTTCAAAAATTTCTCCGGTTACTTTACCAACCTTACGTATGGTCAGATCAACATAATCTTCTCCGATACCACTGACAGAAATGGGCGCCTCACCATATTTAGGAATAGAAACTTCAAAAAACTGCCCTGGTCTTACATCTCCCACATATGTCATGCGGAATGTATATTCTGTTTCTGTATGCTTCACAATTTCTTTTATCTTAGATAAGAAAGGAATATATTCATTTGCCATCTTATTTTCCCTCCTTTTCTTTCAGTTTCTGAAGACATGCAATATAGGAAATATACTCCGGACACACATTTTCACAACGTCCGCAGCCGACACACATATGGTATCCAAATCTTTTCTTATAATCTGAAATTTTATGTAATACCTTAAAACGCATTCTTTCACCCTGACTCTGGCGGAAGCTGTGCCCGCCGGCAATATCAGAATATCCATCCACCTGGCAGGAAGCCCATACACGGCGGCGCTCTCCAGCCTTTGGATTGTCTTTATAAAAAATATCCTGCATAGTAAAACAGGTACATGTGGGACAGACAAAATTGCAGCGTCCACAGCCAATACAGCGGCTTCCATATTCCTGCCACATGGAATCCCGGTGAATCGTATCCGGAAGTTCCTCCGGAATCTCTACATAAACCTCATTCTTTTCCACAAAAGTCGGTTTCTCCTGAACATTCTGTCCATAATCCCATAATAATTCTTCCAGTTCTCTGCATCTCAGTTCCACGTAACAGCCCTTTTCATCCTGAAAAATATACATATCATATTCTTCACAACGATTTGTGCCCATACTTACACAAAAACAGTTTTTGCCGGATTCCTTACAACCCATCACAGCAAAAACTGTATTTTCCCGCATTCTTCTGTAATAATAATCCTCTGCACCGTTTTTCAGATACATCTCATCCAGACGTTTCAGAGCATGAAAATCACAGCTTTTCAAAAAAATCAATCTCTGTCTCGGTGCTCCGTCTGCTGTTTTCATCTCATTCTCTGTAAAATAAAGAATCGTCTCTGAGATTGGAAACAATGCTTCTTTAAAACTGTAATCCGACTTCTGATCCCAGACAAGTTCTTCCCAGCTGTCCAACCGTCCATAACGAATTACATCTGTATCTGAAAAACAGCCTGTTCCCTGGTAAATTCTCGGTCCATACACATCATAGGATTCCTGCAGAATTTCAAAAACCTTCTGCATCTCATCACTGTTGAAACGTTTTCCCATCAGATACCCCTTTCTTATAATCACATTTTATAGAATTCTGCAAGACCTTCAAAATCTATCAGTGTAAATCGCTTATTACCATAATGGATCAGACCTCTGTCTGTAAGGACCTTACAGGCACGGGATACATTTTCCCTTGGTGCTCCAACCAAATCTGCCATCAGGGTAATGGTAAGATCAATATCTATCATCACTCCGTCTTCCGTATCCACACCAAAATCACGACCCAGCTTCCACAATTTTGCAGCTATTTTTCGCTCCATCTGCATGTTCCCGGTCGTATTTTTTAACTGATGGCCCATTCGCCAGAGATTTCTTTCATATTCTCTCAGAACAGCTCTTGTCAGATCATGACTCTGCTCCATAAGATGAAGGAATGGTTCTTCTGCAATTTCCAGTATCTGCACCGGACAGGCAGCCTCACAAAAAAGTGCATTGGGCTTTTTACTTACAATACTCTGATTTAAAAGCCGTCCTTTTCCCAGGATAAAAATCACCTTTCGATTTCCGTGCTTTGTCAAATTATAAAGCATCACTTCTCCGGAATACACAAAATACACTGTTTTTGTTCTACTGCGTGAATGAAAAATCACTTCCTTTTTCTTATAAGAAACAATCTTACTTTCATTAAGCAGATTCTGCAGAATGTCCTTTGGTATTTCTCTGAAAAAATCCATATTCCCCAATTCCCTAATTGTTATCTGTCCCATTGTATCAACCTCACTGGCATAACTTTTGCAGTCTTGATAATAAACTACTCCTGTCTTGCTTTCCTTTTGTATTATAATGAAAAAGTTTGTCGTTTTCCGTGATGTATGTCACATTTATAAATATAATTAAAAGCCAGTATACATTTAACGTACACTGGCATAATGATTCTGTAAAATGATTTCTTTCTAATTGGATAAGCTTGAAGTTGTCTCCTAATCCTTCAATTTCGTTAAATCTTCTATTGTGTATACCTCCTTAAGTCCCGATTGAGATTTCACCAGCTTTAAGAGATTTAATAACTATTGTATTTTGTTATTAAACGGCAACTGAATTACTTTCGGCTTCCTCATAATACCTGTCAGCTATATATTCTGCCGATTCTGCCCATAATCCATTTTCTGTTTCCTGCAATGTCTTATACGTTTCTGATTTGTAAAATTTCAGTGCTGCTTTCTCGAAACTAATGTGATAATGTTGTTGCAATAATTTTAATACATCCCTTATTTGTATACATACATTCATAGTGATATCTTGTCCATTAAAACTATAAATCATTTCTGGCATAAGAATCCCTCCTTGTCAACTGCAAGTACTGTAATGCCTTCTCTGTGTGAAACGACACCTGATTATTTACTTTATTATACCGTAGCCTTTCTACAGCTTCTGATACAGTTAAAATATTGGCTATATATAATTGAACAGTCTCCATTGTATTATCATCTGCAACCGGACCTATTATCACGTCATATTTGTGCTGTAGTCCACCTTTACTTCTATTTTCTTTAATAAATTCCAGCCATTCTTCACTCAAAGCATCAAATCTTTTTACATTTAATACTGGGTTTTCTTCAAACAAATATTCGTAAACGAAATACTTCTTCGAAACTTATCTGATGAAGGTATTCATGCTGGATCATCATTTTTTCAAAAACCTGATTCCTATGAAATAGCTCAACTACATCATTTCCTGAAACATGATATTTTCTGGCATATGCTTCCATTGCCTGAACAGATAACATTTCACAATCTGTCTGTACACTCATTCTTTACTACTCCCATTTTTATGAAAATATTCCGTCTTTCACTATATACTCATTATAAACACACAGTCCCTGAATACGCAATGAGATTTTTCCAACAAAGCCGGGAACTTTCATCTGATAAAAACTCCAGGAAGGTGAAAAGCTAAATAGAATATCCCATATCATTGTTCCATAACAAAAAAATCTATTGTACATCATTTTTTAAGTTCATAAAAAAAATTGCTATTTTATCCAACTTTCCTTCATTATATTCTGCAAAATCCAAATAATATTTTGGAATACTTACAGCCTGAATTTCTTTTTTATATAACCATTGTCTTGTTTTAGCTTCCGGAACAAAAATAACTGCTTGATTTTCACTGGAAAAAATCTCATTATAAGTACATGCTGAACGGTCTAAAACACACTTCCAATCCATATTCTCATCCTGAAAATATCGATTTAGTTGATTCAAAAATTTCTTTGCTTTTTGCATATAAATGACATTCATAATTGGATTATAATGTTCTCCCTCTATTACAGGAATTTCCCATACCAAACAACACGTTTTCATTTATAGATCCCCCTTTACAAAATGCATAACTCCCCAATTTCCTAATCAATAAAACTTGAATTTCTGGATGCGTATAATATGCGAAAAAAACTTAACTCCATCTTAAATATAGTGCTGAGTTTCACTGCCATTCTTTAACACCATTTTCACCACACCAAGCAATGCTGCAAACAAAACACCAGCAACCGGCCATACAATCCATGTAATATCCCAGCTCATCGTCCAGAAGCTCCATGCAAGGTAAATCGCAGTAGTCAAGCACCAATATACACCAGAAAACGTGTCAGTCTTTTTCTTAAACAGTTTTTCTTCTTTTGTATATTCGCCTTCCTGAAGAAGGGTATCGTAACTGCTTTTTACCATCCCAACACGAACCAACAGATTCACTCCTATTGCAAGTATGAATAGCAGCAATCCAACGGAAAGGCCACAACAATAGTCAGACGTTTCCATGGCTCCGGCAATAATTGTCGGAATCACTGCCAGTATACAAAGCACTACCCCAACAGCTGTTCCTCTGATAAAAATCGGTTCATAGGAATCTTTTTTTTCTCGTACTATTCCAGATACACCATACTCTGTTTCAAAGCATTCTTTTTCAAAATGTTCCATATGTGATTCTCGCATTCCATATGTAATAAACAAAAAGACGGCTGCCGCAACCATTCCAAGCAAAAAAACACATCCAAATACTGTTGCCAGAGATTCCGAAACATGAAATACGCCATCTTCTGCCATTGTCACAAGAACAATCAATAATATTGGACTTGAGATACACATACTTGTTGCGTTTGCCACTACTTTGGATCCATTTCTTTTCATGTCAAGAAATTCATTTGCATTCTCCATAGTTACTTTTTTCAACGGTTCTGCATAGCTTTCAGTACTTTCGTGATAGGTGATATTTTCTGCTTTCATTTCATCTTTTAATAGGTAATCTGTACTAACACAAAATAGCTCCGACATCTGTAAAATTCTTTGCAAATCTGGAACAGCTCCTGCACTTTCCCACTTAGATACTGCCTGTCTGGATACGCCCAACTGATTGGCTAGTTCTTCCTGTGACCATCCATTCTTTTTTCTTTCCTCTGTAATCTTATCAGCTAAAATCATTTTTTTCTCCTTTTGCAGATTTTATGAGCTCAATATAACAGTTTTGCTGTTTGCATTCCACCATTTCAGGCTGTAAATCTGTCAACCAGCAGTTGCAAATCACAAAAGAACTCTATGAATTCCGATTTTCCAACAATACAAGCAGGAAATTATTTATCATCTGTATTGTTTTCCTTTTTCTTATGAGTCGAACCCAAGCAAAGAAATGAAGAACCAAGACATAACCATACTATAGCCATAGAACTTTCATTTCCACTCGTAAAGCCAATAGCTGACGCTATGAAAAACAGAACTGATGCAATGTAAAATAAGATTGATTTGTTTATCCCTTTTTTCATAAATAAG
>OLQH01000099.1_pt1 | contig 102747 bp, 83 predicted proteins | sample 1672671 | NCBI WGS metagenome assembly OLQH01 (sample SAMEA3136712, study PRJEB25190) | human gut metagenome | reverse complement strand
AGAAGGCAAAAGCGGCAAGCGAGGCGAAAAGCGATTTCCTTTCTAAGATGAGCCATGATATCCGAACCCCGCTGAACGCGATCATGGGCATGACGACGCTTGCAAAGGCGCACATTGCGGAGCCGGAGAAGATCGAAGGGTACCTTAAGAACATTGAAGCATCCAGCTCGCACCTGCTGGGACTGATCAACGACGTGCTGGATGTAAGCCGGATTGAAAGCGGAAAGACGGAGCCTCAGGAACAGGAATTTGAACTGGAAGATATGGTTGAAAGCGTGACAGCCATGCTTAGGACGGTTTTGGGAAAAAGGCGGCAGCAGTTGTCCGTGGAGATTGAAGATGGGATTCATATGTCGGTGGTAGGAGACCAGCAGAGAATCCGCCAGATACTCGTCAATCTGCTGGATAATGCGTCCAAATATACAAAAGAAGGCGGAAGCATCCGGCTGTCCCTGGAGGAATTAAAGAAGGATCAGAGGGATGTGGGGACTTACCAGTTTACGGTGGAAGATAATGGTATTGGAATATGTCCGGAAGATATTGCACGTATCTTCGAGCCTTTCTGCAGAGTCGCCGACAGCAGGATCAGCAAGGAGCCTGGAACAGGACTTGGACTTACGATCGTCCAGAACCTGGTCCAGATGATGAATGGGGAGATACGGGTGGCAAGCGAGCCTGGCAAAGGCAGCCGATTTACCGTGATCCTTTACCTGACAAAAAGCAGCGGGAAGCATAAGGCACAGACTTCGGTAAAGATCGAGCCGGATGAAGCATTTGCGGGCATGAAGGTCCTGCTGGTAGATGACAATGAGTTGAACCAGGTGATCGCGAAGGAGATGCTGGAGATGCTGGGAGCCGATGTAGAAGTGGCAGTAAATGGACAGCAGGCCGTCGAGATGATCGAGAGGAATCCGGAGTTTTATTATGAACTGGTATTTATGGATATACAGATGCCTGTTATGAACGGATATGAGGCAACAAAAGCAATCAGGTCGATAGATGACGGCAGAGGATGTAATATTCCGATAATTGCAATGACGGCAAATGCATTCGCAGAAGATATCATTAAGGCAAAAAAAGCGGGCATGAATGAACATATGGCAAAGCCGATAGATATAAATAAGCTTTACGAGGTGCTGAGACACTGGCTTGTTAACGATTAATGGATAATAATGCGCAAAAAAGTGCATGATTTTATGTTATATAACACAAATGTGTGTTTTTTTGAACGAATAATGATAAAAGATGAATGTAATCCGAATAATTCCGAAAAAAACCTTGCCAAAGGCATCTGTGAGTCTTGAATTAAAAAAAATTTAATAGTATAATTTACTCGATTAAATAAGAATGATATGACACATTAAGGAGGAATCACAATGATTACCTGGAACAACTTAGATACCCTTGAGTCTTTCAAGGAACTTTCAAAAGTAGAACGTGTAGACATCAAAGAGGCAATGTCAGGAGAGAACGGAGCAAAACGTGCAAAAGAGTACAGTGTTCCTATGGCAGAGGGATTTGCCTATAATTTTGCTGCAAAGCAGGTTGATGATGATGTGCTTAAAGCCCTTGCTAAATTAGCAGAGGAGGCACAGCTTACAGAAAAATTCGAAGCACTTTATAATGGTGCTGTAATCAATACAGGTGAGAATCGTCTTGTACTTCATCATCTCACACGAGGTCAGCTCGGGGAGACAGTTATGGCTGATGGTGTTGATAAACGTAAATTCTATGTAGAGCAGCAGCAGAGAATAGCTGATTTTGCCAATAAAGTACACTCAGGTGAAATCACAAATGCAGCAGGCGAGAAGTTTACTACAGTTGTTCAGATCGGTATCGGCGGAAGTGACCTTGGTCCGCGTGCTATGTACCTTGCACTTGAAAACTGGGCAAAGAAAAATAATACATTCAAGATGGAGGCTAAATTCATCAGCAACGTAGATCCTGATGATGCAGCATCAGTACTTAACAGTGTTGATGTAGCCCATTCAATATTTATTCTTGTTTCTAAGTCAGGTACTACACTTGAGACACTTACAAATGAGTCATTTGTTAAAGATGCATTAAAGAATGCAGGACTTGATGCTTCACATCATATGATCGCAGTTACAAGTGAGACATCACCACTTGCAAAGAGTGACGATTATCTTGCAGCATTCTTTATGGATGATTATATCGGAGGACGTTATTCTTCATCATCTGCAGTAGGTGGAGCAGTACTTTCACTTGCATTCGGACCGGAAGTATTTGCACAGTTCCTGGATGGCGCTGCAGCAGAAGATAAGCTTTCAAAAAATAAAAACATATTAGAAAACCCTGAGATGCTCGATGCTCTTATAGGTGTATATGAGAGAAATGTACTTGGATATCCAAGCACGACAGTACTTCCATATTCACAGGCACTCAGCCGTTTCCCGGCACATTTACAGCAGGCAGATATGGAGTCAAACGGAAAATGTGTAAATCGTTTTGGAGAGAGGGTAAGCTATCCGACAGGACCTGTTATTTTTGGTGAGCCTGGAACAAACGGACAGCATTCATTCTATCAGCTCCTTCATCAGGGAACAGATATCGTGCCACTCCAGTTCATCGGATTTAAGAAGAACCAGCTTGATACAGATGTGGTTATTCAGGATAGTACAAGCCAGCAGAAGCTCTGCGCAAATGTGGCAGCACAGATAGTAGCATTTGCATGTGGCAAAGAAGACGAGAACAAAAATAAAAACTTTGAAGGCGGTCGTCCATCAAGTATAATAATCGGAGATCAGGTCAATCCTGCATCACTTGGAGCACTTCTTGCACACTTCGAGAATAAGATCATGTTCCAGGGCTTCTTATGGAATTTAAACAGCTTCGATCAGGAAGGTGTCCAGCTTGGAAAAGTACTTGCAAAGAAAGTACTTGCACATGAAACTGATGGTGCACTTAAAGTATACAGTGATCTTTTAAATATCTAAATACCGGGATCACATATTAACAAAGTATTCAAAAGAATTTTGTTGTTTCAGCCCGTCCGGGCTTTAAATGGGACTATAGATTTTACTGTTTCTGAGAATAAAACAGAAGATCTGTAGTCCTTTTTGTGTGGGAGGAAAAATATGGACCAGACATTTATGAAAGAAAAAAAGATACTGCCACTTGTTTTATCAATGTCACTGCCGATGGTTTTGTCAATGCTTGTGAACTCATTGTTTAATATCGTAGACAGCTTCTTCGTTGCCAAAGTAAGTGAGGATGCAATGACAGCACTTTCTCTTGTATATCCGGTACAGCTTGTTCTTACAGCTGTGTCTGTAGGATTTGGTGTCGGAGTAAATGTGCTTATAGCATATCTGCTCGGGGCAAAGGAGAAAAAAAGAGCAGACCATGCAGCTTCCTGTGGAGTGCTGCTTGGGCTGGTGCACGGAATGATGATCATAATCGTGTGTCGTATAGGAATGAAATCTTTCCTAGGACTGTTTACGAAAAACAGCGATGTTGTCGGACTTGGGATGAAATATGCCAATATCGCTTTTCTCTTTTCGGCTATAGTTACAGTTGGTATCACTTATGAAAAGATATTTCAGGCTGTCGGAAGAATGAAAGAAACGATGGTAAGCATGCTTGTGGGATTCATATCAAACATCATACTTGATCCCCTTATGATATTTGGAATAGGACCATTTCCAAAAATGGGGATAGAGGGAGCTGCACTTGCGACAGGAATAGGACAGACGCTTACCCTTTTAAGCTATATCATATACTATTTTGTAAAACCGCTTCCGGTAAAAATAAATATAGAAAACATATGCTGGGAGGGTGATCTTGTAAAAAGGATGTATTCAGTTGGAATTCCTGCAACGCTTAACATGGCGCTGTCTTCAGTGCTTCTTGCTATAATAAATGCGATCCTTTCCGTTTATGGTGATGCATGTGTTCTTGTGTTCGGAGCATATTATAAGCTGCAATCATTTATCTATCTTCCATCCGGCGGTGTGATACAGGGAATACGTCCGATAATAGGTTATAATCATGGAGCAGGAGAAAAGAAAAGGGTAAGGAGCATATTTATAACAGCACTTGCGATGACGCTGGTGATAATGGCAGTTGGAATGCTGTTGTGTCTTATCGCACCGGGATGGCTAATGAGCCTGTTCACATCTAATGGGGATACGATAGAAACAGGTATAACAGCGCTCAGGATCATAAGCCTTGGATTTGTAGTGTCAGCTGTTTCCGTGACATGCAGCGGTGCACTGGAAGGATTAGGAAAAGGTGTTCCATCATTATGGATATCACTCATGCGGTATATAATTGTCATAATACCAATGGCATTTATATTAAGCCGTGCAATGTCATCACAGATAGGTGTATGGATTGCATTTCCGGTAACAGAATTTATCGCAGCAGCAGTGTCGGCGGTCATTTACAGAAGGCATGTAAAAAAATTTTAAGCTGAGTTACTGTTCACACCTAACAGTGCGACCAGTAACTCAGCTGATGCATATTTATGGAAACATAGAGAAATATTATTGAGATTTTATATTAATGCATATATAATATAAGCACTTTGCGGCGAGCCTTGATATTTATATCAAGCCTTATCGTTTAGTAAAATCATATTAGAACTAACACCAAAATCATTATTGAGGTGGAAGACGGCATATATTACACAAAAATACTATAACTTACTGTCTTGTAAGTTTTATAAGGATAGCTGTATCTTCCGCCGGGAAGGTACAGCTTTTTTTATGGAAACAAGAATAGCACTTATAGGAATAATAGTTGAAGATTCCCAGTCAGTAGAGCAGCTTAATCATCTGCTTCATGAATATGGAAAGTACATAATTGGACGCATGGGGATTCCATATGAGAAAAAAGGAGTAAATATCATAAGTGTAGCAATCGATGCGCCACAGGATGTGATAAATACTTTGTCAGGAAAAATCGGACGTCTTAAGGGAATAGGCGCAAAGACAGTCTACTCAAATATCAAAGGAGAATAAAACTGCCTATGAAAGATATAAAAGCGATTGTCGATGATATATCGAAACGTCAGGACATCGGACTCCAGGAACTGCAGGCAATTCTTCAATCAGAAGATATTGATGGGATAAAATATCTTAGAGATAAGGCGGCAGAAAAATCTAAAAGCATATATGGCAATAAAGTATTTATCCGCGGTCTTATAGAATTTACAAATTATTGTAAAAATGATTGTTATTATTGTGGAATACGCCATGGAAATCATAATGCACAGAGGTACCGACTGAGTGACGAACAGATATTTGAGTGCTGTGACACGGGATATGAGCTGGGTTTCCGCACGTTTGTGCTTCAGGGCGGTGAAGACCCATATTACACGGACGACAAAGTCTGTCTTATAGTAAATGAGATAAAAACAAGACATCCTGATTGTGCGGTAACGCTGTCGATAGGGGAAAAAACAAAAGAAAGCTATCAGAAATTTTTTGATGCAGGGGCAGACAGATATCTGCTCCGCCATGAAACCGCAGATGAAGGACATTACAGAAAACTTCATCCTGATGAAATGTCACTGGAAAATAGAAAACAGTGTCTTAGGGACTTGAAGGATATAGGATATCAGGTTGGATGTGGGTTTATGGTAGGTTCACCCGGACAGACAACAGAGACGCTTTACGAAGATCTCAGATTTATAAAAGATCTGCAGCCACATATGACAGGTATAGGACCATTTATTTCGCAGAAAGACACGCCATTTGCAAACGAGCCATCGGGAACAATGGAGATGACACTCAGGCTGCTTTCCATAATAAGGCTTATCCATCCGCACGTACTTCTGCCGGCGACGACGGCACTTGGCACGATACATCCGCAGGGAAGAGAAATGGGAATACTTTCAGGTGCTAATGTTGTCATGCCAAATCTGTCACCCGTGGATGTCAGGGATAAATATAAATTATATGACAACAAAATATGCACCGGTGATGAGGCGGCAGAGTGCAGGCACTGTATGTCAAACCGCATGAAGAGCATAGGATATGAGGTTGTTGTATCACGCGGGGATTTTGTTATGTGACGGAATACAGCTTAAAATATATACACTATTAAAAGGAGATAAAAATATGTACGACGTAAAATCAATGAAGGCTGAGGAATTCATCTCAGACGAGGAAATCAGAGAAACACTAGAATACGCAGAGGCAAATAAAAACAATGTAGAGCTTATCGATCAGATAATCGGGAAGGCACGTCTTAGAAAAGGACTTACACACAGAGAAGCATCAGTTCTTTTAGCATGTGAAATGCCAGATAAAATAGAAGAGGTATATGAACTTGCAAAACAGATAAAGCAGGATTTTTATGGAAACAGAATTGTGCTTTTTGCCCCTTTGTACCTTTCTAACTATTGTGTAAATGGATGTGTGTATTGCCCATATCATATGAAAAATAAGCATATAGCAAGAAAAAAGCTTACACAGGAGGATATCGTAAAAGAGGTAACAGCATTGCAGGATATGGGGCACAAACGTCTTGCAATTGAGGCCGGCGAGGATCCTGTAAATAATCCTATAGAATACATTCTTGAGTGTATAAAGACGATATACAGCATAAAACACAAAAATGGGGCAATCCGCCGTGTAAATGTAAATATTGCCGCTACAACAGTAGAAAATTACCGCAAATTAAAAGAGGCAGGGATCGGTACATATATTCTTTTCCAGGAGACATATCACAAGGAAAGCTATGAGCAGCTTCATCCGACAGGACCAAAACACGACTATGATTATCACACAGAGGCCATGGACCGTGCCATGGAGGGCGGAATAGATGACGTAGGACTTGGTGTGCTTTTCGGGCTTGATAAATATAAATATGAGTTTGCAGGACTTCTCATGCATGCAGAGCATCTTGAGGCTGTCCACGGAGTAGGACCTCATACGATAAGTGTTCCACGGGTAAAGCATGCGGATGATATTGATCCTAGTGCATTTGATAATGGAATCACAGATGATATATTTGCAAAAATCTGCGCACTTATCCGTATTTCAGTGCCATACACAGGAATGATCATCTCAACGCGTGAGAGTCAGGAGGTACGTGAAAAAGTGCTGCCACTTGGTGTATCACAGATAAGCGGTGCCTCAAAAACAAGTGTTGGCGGATATGCAGATCCTGAAGCAGAAAAGCAGGCAGAAGCAACATCAGAGCAGTTTGATGTAAGTGACCAGAGGACACTTGATGAGGTAGTGAACTGGCTCATGAAGATGGGCTATATTCCTTCATTCTGTACAGCATGTTATCGTGAGGGAAGAACCGGTGACAGATTTATGGCACTTTGTAAGAGCATGCAGATACTTAACTGCTGTCATCCAAATGCACTTATGACATTAAAGGAGTATCTGGAGGATTACGCCGGCCCAGAGACAAAGGAGATCGGAATGAGGCTTATTGATAAGGAAATAGAAAAAATTACGAATCCTAAGGTAAAACAGACATGCTATGAACATATACATGATATTGCCGATGGAAAACGTGATTTCCGTTTCTAACAGGAGGGAAAGCCATGTCTACACTAAATGAAACACCATCGTCAAATCGTCTGCACATAGGCATTTACGGAAAAACAAACAGTGGAAAATCATCTCTCATAAATGCATTTACAAGCCAGGATGTATCAATAGTGGCAGATGTAGCCGGAACAACAACAGACCCGGTGTATAAGCCGATGGAGATAAATCCGCTCGGGGCATGTGTCATAATTGATACAGCCGGATTTGATGATGACAGTGAGCTTGGAAAAAGCCGTGTTGAAAAAACACATCTTGCCGCCGAAAAAACAGATATAGCAGTGATAGTGCTGGATGCATCATGTGTTTATCAGTCAATTTCAAAAAGTAAAGAGGGAAGATCATTAAAGTTCGGTGATGTTTTTACAGACGAAAAGAAATGGATAGATGAGTTTAAAAAGAGAAATACACCGGTGCTTGTTGTATTAAACAAAACAGACCTTATTGGAGATAATACATCACTGTGCATGGACTGGCTTTGTGAAACTTTAAAACCCGGAGTATCAAAGAATGCAGGAAGTTTGGAGCTTGTTATGGCAAGTGCTGCCAGGAAACTGGGAATAGAGGATATAAAGGCAGCTCTCACACGTCTTATGCCGGAAGGCTTTGGACAGGAATTTATACTGGGTGATCTGGTAAATGCCGGAGATCTTGTTCTGCTTGTAATGCCGCAGGATATCCAGGCTCCTAAGGGCAGGCTTATACTTCCCCAGGTCCAGACACTCAGGGAGCTTCTGGATCGAAAATGTATTGTGATGAGCGTAACGACAGATAAACTGACTGATGCGCTAAAAGTCATGTCGAAGCCGCCACGGCTTATAATAACGGATTCACAGGTATTTAAATATGTGTATGAGAATAAGCCGGTGGAAAGTATGCTCACATCATTTTCAGTCTTGTTTGCAGCGTATAAGGGTGATCTTCCATATTATGTGGAAAGCGCAAAAGCAATAGATAAACTTACACCACATTCCAAGGTTCTTATTGCAGAATGCTGCACACATGCACCCCTTGCGGAGGATATAGGTCGTGCAAAACTTCCGGGAATGTTGAAAAAACGCATCGGTGACGGACTTACTGTGGATATCGTAAGCGGAACGGATTTTCCGCAGGATCTAACAGAATATGACCTGATTATCCAATGTGGGGCTTGTATGTTCAACAGGAAATATGTATTATCAAGGATAGACAGGGCGCATATACAGAATATTCCTATGACAAACTATGGTGTGGCGATAGCACATATTACAGGAATACTGGACAATGTAAGTATGCCCTGCTGATCTGGAGGGATAATATGGCTTTTTCAAATAAAACAGATGTAAACAGCAGCATAGATTTATCAAATGGTTACGATCGTCTGGCGCAAAGCCTGATCGATATAATAAAAGAGCAGCAGGCTAAGCTTGGGTACCGGAAGGAAATAGTAAGGCTTTACTATCCACTGTCATCACTTAACCATTTTTTTGAGGGGCATCTTGATAGTACCGAAATGCTTGATATTTTAAAAGAGGCATCATTGCCGGAGCGCATTACGGATAAGCTTGGATGCATAAAGGCAACAGAAAAAAATGATCGTTTCTGTATAGAAATACCGCCGCAGGGCAGTGAATATGTCCACGAAAACACATCTGATGACGAATTTATAAAGGAACTTATAAAATTGGTGGCAGAACATGACTGCAGACCGCAGCAGATAATAGATTTATTCAAAAAGTTTTCGGATGAAATAGAAATAAAGCAGATGGATAACGGGGAGTTCGACTTTTATGTACGCTTTTTAAATGATCCGCAGGACACTTATTATTACTGTTTTCATGACGAAGGCTGTCATATGATATATCATAGGTTTCTGCCGCAGGATTATAGTGACTTTGAATTTTAAAATATTTGACAAAAATATAACAATCGGCTTATAATTAGTCAGCGATAAGTTAGTGCAAAGCTCTCAGGTGAATATTTATGAGACAGAGGTACAAAAGAGATGGCAAAGTTTACCAGGCAGGCTATAGTAAGTGGCTTTTTGCAGATACTTCGCACAAAATCATTTGATAAGATAACCGTCAAAGATATATGCGAGTTGTGCGAGATAAACAGAAATACTTTTTATTACTATTTCAAAGATATTTATGATGTGCTTGATGCGTTATTTGAGATAGAGTCACGAAGTGTTATCGAGGATGTAAAAGAGGGCGCTTCTTTTTATGAGGAATATGCCAGGAGTGCAGCGATAATTTTAAATAACCGCGAAGCAGTGATACATATATACGAATCGAAAAACGGAGCGGTTATGCGTAAGTATCTCGATAATGTAACAAGTGCATTTGTCGGGAGATTTGTCGAAGAGAAAGCGGAAGGGTATAGTTTAAGCGGTCTGGACTTAAATTTCATTACTTCGTTTTACAGTAATGCCATTGTTGGAAGCACAATAAAATGGATTGAAAATGGAATGAAAAAATACGATAAGGATATAATAAAACGTATATCTGATTCATTCGAGGCAACAATATATGATATGATCGAATGTTGTATGCAATAAAATATTTTTTATACAAATTAAGGATAATGTCTGAAATTCGGACATTATCCTTTTTTTGACTATTACAAAATTTTTACATAATAATTAGAATGATTAAAGAATCAAAAGATTTCATTAGAATTATTACAAAATTATAGGAAGGGGATGCTCTATGCATAGTTTATCACGGGTGAAAAATGCATATAGTGTCGTGACGGCAGGTCTGATAGCAATAGGTGTTATCCTAATGATATGGCCCCAGCTAGGACTTAACACCATGTGCAAGGTATATGGAATATTTCTTATAGTATATGGTATTGCAAAATTTTCCGGGTATTTTGCAAAAGATTTGTTCCAGCTTGCATTTCAGTTTGATCTGGCACTCGGGTTGGTATCTGTTGTTTTGGGAATCATAATAACTGCCAGACCGGCGTATATTATACAAATACTGTCAACGGCTATAGGCATTTTTATGCTGGTTGATGCTGCATTTAAAATCCAGACCACACTTGAAGCAAAGAGGTTTGGAATAGAAAAATGGTGGCTGATACTTATAATATCTTTGATGGTAGCCATAGTCGGGATACTGCTTTTGGTGACTCCATTTGAGACAATGAGTATTATTGTCAGGTTGATAGGCCTTAATCTTTGCCTGGACGGAATACTTAATTTATTTGTGGTGAGAAACACCGTTGAAACAATTAGGAGGAATACAGAATGGGAAATTTAGGACATCAGGCAGCAAGAGCAGCTGCATCAAAAATAATAGATATAATACTTAAAGGATTAGACAAGGACAGAGAAGCCGAGGTATGTAAACTCATTGATCTTATGGAAAAATACATGGATGGTGAGAAAATTGCCTTAAATTATGATCTGGCACGAAAAATGATCTCAGATAAAGATTGTACACTTAATAAATATATGAACAGACTCCTCGATGAGGTTGACCCTAATGTACTCAAAACCACAGCATTAAACCTCGGATTTGAGGCATTTATGCATGGCACAAAGACAATCCATAAGAGCAGGGAAAAATATCAGTGCAATGTTCCATGGCTTATACTTATGGATCCTACAAGTGCATGTAACCTTCACTGTACAGGATGCTGGGCAGCAGAGTATGGCAATAGACTTAATCTGACATTCGACGAGATGGATAAAGTTGTCACACAGGGTAAAGAACTTGGTGTATACCTTTATATGTTTACCGGTGGGGAGCCTCTTGTAAGAAAGAAAGATCTTATAAGGCTTTGTGAAAAACATAACGATTGTGCATTCCTTTCATTTACAAACGGAACACTCGTTGACGAGGCTTTCTGTGCAGATATGAAACGTGTTGGAAACCTTTATCTTGCAATAAGTCTTGAGGGATTTTCAGAGGTCAATGACCTGCGCCGTGGTGAGGGCGTTTTCGGAAAAGTCATGCATGCGATGGATCTTCTCAAAGAAAACGGACTTATTTTTGGTACTTCAATCTGCTATACATCAAAGAACTACAAATCAGTTACAAGTGACGAATTTGTAGATTTAATGGTCGAGAAAGGCTGCCGGTATGCGCTTTATTTCCATTATATGCCGGTTGGAAATGATGCATCTGTCGAACTCCTTCCAAATCCGCAGGAACGTCTTTACATCAAAGACCGCGTAAGAGAGATAAGAAATATGTCCACCGGAAAGGGAATATTCACAATGGATTTCCAGAATGATGGTGAGTTTGTAGGGGGATGTATCGCCGGAGGAAGAAACTACTTCCATATCAATGCAAACGGAGATGCAGAGCCATGTGTATTTATTCATTATTCAGGTGCAAATATCCGGACACACAGTATGATAGAGATACTTCAGCAGCCATTGTTTATGGCATATCACAATAACCAGCCGTTTAACGAAAACCATTACAGACCATGCCCGATGCTTGAAAACCCTGAAATACTCCAGAGACTTGTGAAGGAAACGGGAGCAAAATCAACAGATTTACAGTCACCTGAAACTGCAGAGCATTTATGCAATAAGTGTAAAGAATATGCACAAAAATGGAAACCATGTGCCGAGAAGCTCTGGGCAGAGGAACAGGCTGCAAAAAATGCAAAAACCGCTGAATAAAAATCATACATTCAATTTACATGTAATTTACAGATAGTATGTCGTTGATTTTACCGGCGCCTGATAATATAAAAATATAGTTGCAAAATAAAGCCGCTGTGACCTGGTGGCTTTATTTTTACGAAAAATAAGGCAGAAGAGAGGTAAAATTTTATGCAGTATTATAAAAAACGATACTAAATAAATTTATAGTATGATAAAATAATTGCATGAGAATAATATTTTTTGATGTAGATGGAACATTAAGCTCTCCATGCTACAATGTGGATGGAAAACTTCAGATAGGAATGTCAGATGAAAAATGGGCATGGTACTGCGAGCATTACAGGGAGGATGCATACAGATGGTGTAAACCGGTGCCACAGGTAAAGGATTATGCGATAAAGGCAAAGGCTGCCGGGGCGAAGCTATATGTGCTTACGACCTCCGGCACACAGATTGAAACGATCGCAAAGAAAAAATTTCTGGACGAAAAATATCCGGGCATATTTGATGATGTATACTCAGTTTTGCATGATGATGACAAATGTCCTTTCATATTAAATAAAGCGTCACAACTTAATGCCACACCGCAGGAATGTGAACTTGTGGAGGATACTTACAGGATACTTCTGCAGACTGTCGTTGCAGGAATAAAATCAACACACATCTCGACAATACTTACAATGGATGATAACGCACAGTAAAAAAGCGCAAAAAAATACACCGGCTTTTATTGAATATATATGAGTTTACTTATCATATAGAATAACTTCAATCTGAGCCGGTGTTTTGTTTAAATTGGGGAAAAATAAGAATCATTTAGCCGGATCGGGCATCTCAAGAATTTTGCGAACAGCATCCTGCATCTGGGGTCGCATCCTGTAGTGCTCAAGCATGACGCGTTCATCTTTACTGAGTTTGACCTCTCTGCCGCTTTTTTTCTGAAGAAAAGTAAAATTGATATCTGGGATTTTGTATATCTCGCACAGAATCAGAAATTTATCAGCAGAGGGGGGATTCTGATTGCTTTCCCATCCGTAGATCGTCTTTTCCGATATGTAAATATCGTAATCTTCCAATCGGGCTTTTACATCACGAACTTTGAGATTATTTAAGCGCCGATAGTATTTTAACATTTTGCCGAGAGTTTCATTGGTATTCATATAAACCTCCTAACATGTACGTAATTATTATGTAATATTAGATGTAAAAATATTTATCAACAATTATTTCTTGAATATATAGAAAAGGATTTACCACGCAGAATAAAAGCAAAAATCATTCTGATATAAATAGAAATTATAGATAGGCTATATTGTAGTTGGAAGGCAGCAGCCGGAACATGTGCAAAAAATTGTGGTAAGACACTAAAGAAATTGAGAATTCTTCCGATACATATTGCAAGAAAGCTTATTTCAAGGAAGAAAGGAGATGCTGTTATGCGTGTAGATGCATATAATCAGGTGGCACATTTATATGGTGTCCAGCAGACAACAAAAGTACAGAAAACAAATGGCACAGGCAGGACATCTGATCAAGTGTCTATCTCACAGGCCGGCAGGGATTACCAGGTCGCTAAAAAGGCAGTATCAGAAGCTTCAGACATCAGGGAAGACAAAGTCGCTCAACTTAAAAACATGGTAGAGTCTGGCCAGTATCAGGTCAGCGGAGATGATTTCGCCAGCAGATTACTGGAGAAATATAACTCACTATAGTATTAAAGAAAGGCAGACAAAAGTGGCGTTGAAATAAGCAGATTTAGACGTCTACAGTCTGGAATGAGGATTTGGTGTGGCTAGTTTAGTAGAAGAGCTTATAAACGTACTTGCTGAGGAAGAGAGTATTTATAAAAAATTAACAGAATACGGAGAAAAAAAGCGTCAGATAATAATAGACGCAGATATTCCTGAGTTAGAAAAGCTTACAGATCTTGAACAGCAGGCAAGTGATGAATTACTTACAAAGAGTAATAAGCAGATAGCACTACTAGGCGATATAGCAACAGTTTTAGGAAAAACTGATGAAAAAATGACAGTCACAAGACTGATAGGATATCTGGATAAACAGCCGGATATCCAATCGAAGCTTACTGAGACGAGAGATAGTCTGCTGGATACAGCAGATCAGATGCAAAAGATCAATGATTTAAATTCACAGTTACTTGCTCAGGCGATTGAAATGACCGAATTTGACATTACCTTGTTTAAAAGTATGAGGCAGGCGCCGGAAACTGCAAATTACGATAAGAGTGCATACAATACAGGCACGATTCTCGGCAGCAGTGGATTTGATGCGAAGCAATAATTACGGAGGAGACAGATAATGGCAAACGGATTCGGCAGTTTCTATGTTGGAAACTCAGGACTTAGAAATTCACAGAACGCTTTAAACACTACAGCAAACAACCTTGCAAATGTAAATACAAAAGGGTATGTAAGAGAGCAGGTACGATTTTCAGATTTAGGATATCTTACAAGAAACAATCCTACATCCGGCACAAACATCCAACAGTCAGGATTGGGTGTGACGGTATCAGACGTTGCTCACGTCAGAGATATTTTCTTAGACAAATCGTATAGACAGGAAAACGGAAGACAGGCATTCTACTCTAAGATGTATGACACTACATCATACGTTGAGGATATTTTACAGGAAATGAACGGAGTAGAATTCAAGGAGAGTGTATCAAGCTTTTGGAAAGCATTTCAGGAATACGCAAAGGATCCTTCAAACTCTACGAACCAGAACCTTGTGCTTCAGAAAGCTGAGCTGTTTCTGAGCAGATCTAATACGGTTTATCATGATTTACAGAGCTATCAGGCAAATATAAACTTACAAATTAAACAGCAGGTCGACAGGGTAAATGAGATAGGTGACCGAATTTATACCTTAAACAACGAGATACTCAAGGTTGAAGCCGGAGGTGTGGAAACAGCCATGACCTTAAGGGATGAAAGGGACACACTCATAGATGAACTGTCAGGCTATGTAAAGATAGAAGCAAACGAAGATTCAACCGGTGTGATGAATATAAAGGTTGAAGGCCAGGCTTTTGTCCAGGACAACAGATGCAACCATATAGGTCTTACAAAAGAGGACGGAACAGGATTTTATACTCCGTACTGGCCTCACATCACATCAGATCAGACATATATGCCGCTATTTAGCGATGTCGCACTTCCGTCTACTTTGGCACAAAAGGTTGGAAGCACACAGACAACAGATATTTCCACATCCCTTAACAACGATATCGGAAGTATCAAGGCACTTCTTGTGGCGAGAGGTTCTGAATACGGAACATTCGATTACATGAGTGATGCGAAATATCCTCAGGTTGAGGATTGTGTGGTAATGGAAACTGAGGCAGAGATTTCATATCTTTTCAGGGAAGTCATGACAGCAATGAACGATATTTTCTGCCCAAATACGACATACACAGCAAACGATGGAACAGTTTACAAAGTGCTTGATACAAAAAACTGCTCGGTAGGCGCAGATGGTAAGCTTCCACCGCAGGAGCTCTATGTACGAGAGGGTTATCCAAGATACACGGAGCAGACAATAGATGGCAAGACGTTCTATGTATACAATGAGGAAACGGATGCAAACAATTCATCATGGTACAGACTTGGAAATGTATCTGTAAACGATGAACTGCTTTCAGAAGTAACAAAGCTTCCATCATTTACCCAGGATGGTAAAGTAAACTACAACATAGGAAACCAGATAACAAATGCATGGTCAAACAAAGGCTTATACATTAATCCGAACGATACATCATGGTGTAATTTTGAAGGATACTACGACAAGATAGTATCAAGACTTGGAACATCAGGAAGTGTGTACAGCTCATCTACCGATACGCTTACAGCTACGGTTTCATCCATTGACAATCAGAGAAACCAGATAATCGGAGTATCTTCGGACGAAGAGCTTACGAACATGATAAAGTTCCAGTCGGCATACAATGCGGCAAGCCGTTATATAACGGTTATAAGCGAGATGACAGAGCTTATTGTGACAGGACTTAAATAATCAGGAGGCGAGGGGATATGGCTTCAACATTTTTTGGACTTAATATCGGATCGAGTGCATTAAGCTCATTCCAGGTAGCTATAAATACAACAACAAATAATATTGCAAATGTCAGGACAACCGGATATACAAGACAGACAGCCACTCTGAATGCTTCGGAGGCTCTTCGCGTAAATGCAAGATACGGAAGTACAGGAACCGGTGTTACGGTAACATCAATAACCCAGCAGAGAGATCTGTATTATGATAATAAATACTGGGAGAATAATTCCAGCTACGGAAGATATGAACAGAGATTGTACTATCTCGACCAGATACAGAATTATTTCAAGGATGATGCATCTGTAAAAGGTTTTGCAAGTGTATTTTCAGATATGTTTTCCAGCCTTGATACGTTAAAGACAAAGGCATCTGATCTTACAGTAAGAAACCAGTTCATAAGCAAATCGCAGAGCCTTTGTACATATTTCAACCAGATGTATCAGGATCTTTCAGATTTACAGGATGATTGTAACGAAGAAATCAAAAATAATGTTGATGAGATCAATTCAATAAGTGAGAAAATATCACTGCTCAATAAAGAAATCAATCAGGTAGAGACAGGAACAGGCGCATGCGCCAGTGAACTGCGTGATGAGAGAGCGAATCTTATGGATAAGCTTTCAAAGATAGTTAATGTTTCTTATCTGGAAACGGAAATCCCAAACACAAACGGGGATAACCTGGGCGGAACGATATTTACTCTCTATATAAATGGTGAGAAAGCGGTAGAAGGCAAGGATTACAGAAAACTCCACTGTGAGTCCACAGAGATGAAAAATAATCAGACAGATAATGATGGACTCTATAAAATCTACTGGGATGATACAAAGATGGAATTTTCAGGTATCGCAGGAACAGCTGGCGGAAAACTAAAAGCATTGTTCGAGATGAGAGATGGAGATAACAACGAGAATTTTAAGGGTAAGGTTACACAGGCCGATAAATATTCATTTACTGTTACGGGTGTCTCTGTCCAGAATTTAAAAGCACTCAATCTTCCGGCAACAGACGGAAAGATCACGGTAAATAACGTGACATATGAGTATAATGACTGGGAAGCAGAGGTTGATTCAGAAGGAAATCTCGTTTCCGTAAAATTCAACCTGAACCAGAACAAGGCTGTGGCAGATCCTGCGAAGGCGGTGCAGGAAGGCTATACGCTCTATGCGGGCTCAGGAATAGACAGTATGGGAATCCCATATTACATGACACAGCTTAATGAGTTTGTCCGTGATTTTTCGGAAATGTTTAATGAAATAGAAAGTACTGGCAAAAATTTAAATGGCGATACACCACCTCAGTTTTTCGAGGCGGTCACAGCTACAGGAAAGGTATATGATTTTTCCGACAGCAGCTTATACAGAAACCTTGCTGCTGGCCAGACTGCAAAGATAACAAGCAGTTCAAACACATATTACCGCATGACGGCAGGAAACTATGGGGTAAATACAAAGGTGATGGATAATGTTTCACTTTTTGCGACTACAACAGACAGCACAAAGCCGGATGCATATGATGTGATAGAACAGCTTAAGAAGCTCCAGTCTGAGACAAATGTATACAGAAATGACAAGGCTTCTACATTTTTGGAAACTTTGATCTCTGATATATCAGTGGACACAGAAAAATCACAGACATATACTAAGCTTTATGAAAATCTTGAGGCTACGATCTCAAATCAGAGAACATCGGTATCAGGTGTTGATGAGGATGAGGAAGCACTTAATCTTGTAAAATTCCAGAATGCTTATAATATGTCATCAAAAGTAATTTCGGTGATGAAAGAACTTCTCGATAAACTGATAAACGAGACAGGTGTATAAATATAGATTACAAGGAGGCATCATATGCGCATTACCAATAATATGATCATGAGCAACACGAAGACGAATATCAATTCAACAAAACAGCTCGTGGACAAATATAATACACAGATGACAACGCAGAAGAAGATATCAAAAGCATCAGATGACCCGGTAATTGCTATCAGATCACTCAGGTTATCTACAAACCTTACACATATAAATCAGTTTGTAGACAATAATATACCGGATGCCGATTCATGGCTTGACGTTACGGAAACTGCATTAAAGAATATGAAGACTCTTCTTACAGATATAAGAACACAGTGTGTCAACGGATCTACAGATACGCTCACAGCGGATGACAGGAATACGATCCTAAAGCAGCTTACAGCTATGAAATCACAGGTATATACTGAAGGAAATTCCGATTACGCAGGAAGGACGGTGTTTACCGGATACCGCACATCTTCAAAGCTTACATTCCAGACTGACTCACAGAAAACCACTTATGAGATCACGCAGAGTCTCGGAGCGGATTCACTTGAGGAGAAGAGATATTACACAAATGGTGTAACTGTACCGGGAACAATAGGCACAGCAACGCCTGACTGTGATACTGACGTAAAAGAATACAGTTACCAGCGGATAAGACTTGGATACGGAAACACAACTTCGGATGTTACATTGAGTATAGACGGAACAGATACAGCATTTACAAATTATAAATATTCATCAGATTTTGATCCGTCAAAGCTTGGTGATGATGATATTGCATACATACAGGAAACAGGTGAATTTGTGCTCGGTAAAAATGTTTCTACATCCATAAAGGATAATAACTCAAAGATAGAAATAAACTATGTAAAAACCGGCTTTGATGCAGATGATGCAAGACCTGAATACTATTATAACTGCAGGGATATTTCTGATGCAGTCACACTTGATGCAGATAATAATATCAAAAGAGATGCATCAGGAAACATCATATATGATAATCCGGACAAAATAGTTACATACAAAAACTATGACGATAACGGAGAGAGGATAGGGCAGCCTATATCATATACGGTTGCAACAGGTACAGAATTAACTGTAAATACACAGGCAAAGGATGTTCTTGATACAGGAATCAAGAGAGATGTGGATGAACTTATAACGGTAGTCCAGAATGCGATAAACGCACATGATAAAGTGTCTCAGATCGAAGGCATGATGAAACAGGAACAGTACGCTGATAAAGATTCTCAGGCAAAATTAAAGACGTATCTGGATGCGGCAAAGCAGGAAGCGGATTATGCTGATAATAATATGCAAAAGACATATGGACAGTATATAACAAAGTTTGATAACCATATGAACAAAGTAAATCTTGCCCTGACAAATTCAGGAAGTACGCAGAGCCGGCTTACACTTATAAAGAATCGTGTCGAGGAACAGAAGACAACAGTTGAAGAACTTAAATCAACAAATGAGGACAGAGACTTATCTGACATAATCATTGATTTTTATGCTATGTATAACGCATACCAGTCAAGCCTTACAGCAGCATCAAAAGCAAACGGGAATACACTGCTTGATTACCTGTAATATGAAAACAAATGGCTCGCAGCTGAATGGATGACGGACAGCGGCGGGCCAATATAAAAATGTAAACAGTACGACGATACTCCAGAAAGCGGAGAAGGAGGACATGTCATGAAGGCAGAGACAAGAATATTTGGGACTATAGATATAGAAGATAGTAAAATTATAAAGATGGAAAAGGGGATGATCGGATTTCCGGATCTTAAAACTTTTTCACTTATCTTTGACTCGGACAAGCATGAAAAAGGCGGTTCGACAATTATGTGGCTTCAATCAATGGATGATGGAGATATAGCATTTCCGGTTATGATCCCGAATCTCATTATAGAAGACTACAATCCTACAGTAAACAACGAGGTGCTCGCTCCTCTGGGGGATTTGAATGAGGAGAACACATATGTACTTGTCACTGTAAATGTGCCAAGTGATCTTAAAAAGATAGCATGTAATCTGAAGGCTCCGATAGTGCTAAATACAGACACGAACAAGGCAGCCCAGATAGTTGTAGAAGATGATTTCGCAGTTCATTTTGAATTCTATGACCTGCTACAGAAGCGCAAAGAAAAGGCGGGTGAATAGAAATGCTGGCATTGACGAGAAAAAAGGGTGAAGCCCTTGTGATAAATAACAACGTTGAGATAACGATACTCGAGATCAGGGGTGACCAGATAAAAATAGGTGTAAATGCACCAAAGGAAGTTCCTGTATATCGTAAAGAAGTCTATCTGCAGATCCAGAAGGAAAATAAGGCATCAGTTGCAGAGGACAAGATGGCAGAACTTAAAAATTTATTTGGATAATAAAATTTCCCGCATCATTTTCTGGAAACACTCATTTGGAAAATGGTGTGGGAATTTTTAGAATAATTAACTATTAATTATCGGGAAAATTGTCCGATATAATATGTAGCAAAAAGAACGGATATATATCCAAAAATGTTTAGTGAGTCACACGGAGGTGAACATTAATGGGAATTGAAGCAATAAAAAATGCAGGCGTGGCATATCAGGGAAGTTCGTCAGCTGCATCCGCAAAGGAAACATTAAAGACTTCTGCGCCATTAGACAACAGTGCAGTTACATCACATGATACAGCAAGAGCAGTTGAGAACATCAATATAGGCAGCGCAGAGGGAAATGATTCTGACGAGAATGCCGCACAGATACTTCAGGCACAGCAGGCAGACCAGAATGCGCAGATAAAGAAAGCTGTTGAGGAAATAAACAAGAGTGCCATGAACGATCAGGCAGAGGCTATTTTTGGTATTCATGAAAAGACACATAGAGTAACGATAAAAATAGTTAATAAAGAAACAAAAGAAGTAATCAAAGAATATCCACCTGAAAAGACACTTGACATGATCGCAAAAGTATGGGAAATGGCAGGAATAATGGTGGACGAGAAGCGCTAGAGCCATAGCACATCAATGACGGATATGGATAACGGAATATAAATTTTGGAACAGTAGAAAACATACAATTATAGTACCCAATATTATAGAAATAATACAGCTATCAGAAGAAGGAGAATAAATATGGCAATCAGATTATCAGGAATGGCTTCAGGCCTTGATACAGATTCGATTGTACAGGCACTTGTATCATCTTATTCATACAAGAAATCCAAATACGAAAAAGCCCAGACAAAGCTTGGTTGGACACAGGAAGCATGGAAATCCTTAAATACAAAAGTATACAGTTTGTACAGCAATGTATCTAATCTCAGATTCTCTACAGCATACAGTCTGAAGAAAACATCTGTATCAGACAGCACAAAGGCTTCCGTAAAGGCAGCTTCAGGTGCACCGAACGGAACACAGACACTCAAGATAACAAACACTGCAAAAGCAGGATATCTTACAGGCGAAGAAATCAATGCATCAAGCTCAAGCACTACACTTGCGCAGCTTGGATATACAGGCGGTGATGCAAAGATCAATGTAAACACAAAAGATGGCACAAAGAGCATAACACTCAGTGCTACATCAACAATGTCTGATGTTGAGAAACAGTTAAAGGAAGCTGGACTTAATGCAAGCTATGACTCTACATATAAACGTTTCTATATCAGTGCAAAAGATACCGGAGCAGATAATGATTTTACACTTACCGGTGCAAACACAGGTGGTGCAACAGCATTATATAAGCTCGGAATTGCAGTAGGAACATCTACATCAAATCCATACAGCCAGTATGACAACTTATATGGAGGCTCAGACGCAGCAACACAGCAGAATATAGAAAACGCTGTTGCAGCATATAAGAGTTCCTCATCAAATATAGAGAAATACACCGCACAGAGCAACAATCTGCTCAATGCCATCACATATGGTACAGCATATGCTGATGTACAGGATTTTTACAGATCATTAAGCGGTACAAAAACAGGAAGCGGTAAAACTATAGACACGGCAGAGCTTGAAACACTTCAAAAGCTTGGAAGTGCAAGAGATTCAGCTGTCATAGTTAAAGGCAGTGACGGAACATATACCACTTATTCAAAGACAACATCTACGGATTCAGATGGAAACTCTGTGTATAAGTCGGAGGATGGTGCATACATCTCAGCAGAAGAACGCTACACAAATGGTGGCAAGACATATAAGAAAAACTCAGATGGAGCCTATGTGAATGTCAGCGATGAAAATGATAAATATAGCGGTGACACGGCAGATCTTACAAAGACGGTCACATACAAAAAGGTTTCAGAATCTAAATTATATGTATCCGGAAGTGATGCTGATACAAAGACATACACAAAAAATTCAGATGATACGTATACCTGTGACGGAAAGACATACACAAAACGTGACGATGGAAAATATTATGCTGAGGGAGAAGCAGCGGACTCCAAAAATGGTGTAACTATAACAGAAAAGGTTGAGTATACATCGTCGACAGCAATAAGTGATGCAGAGGCAGCGGCTGATGCTTATAAAGACATTACAAAGAATATTGATGAGAAAGCACTCTCTACATATTCATCAAATCTTTCTACAGTGACTGCTTTTGAATCGACAAAGGATACATCACTTACAAGCAGTGATGAATATACGATAGCAGGTCTTACATCCGCTATACATGATGCATATAATAAAGGCGGCAAAGACGCTGTATCTAATCTTATAGCCGGAAACGGAACAGATTCAAACGCATATGCCGCAAAGGTAGCTGCTCTTACAACAAGCATTTCAAGTGAACAGACAAAGCTTGACGCTAACAAGCTTGTAAAAGAACTTGCAGCCATTAAGGATACAACATCCAGTGAGTATCAGACTGCACTTAAGAATATGGTAGAGACAGTAAACTCAGCACATGATCTTTCATCTAATGCCCAGTACAATACAAAGGCAAAAAAAGTAGATGGAGAGGATGCAGAAATCTGGCTTAATGGTGTCCAGTACACCGGCTCAAGCAGTACGTTTACGATAAATAACCTCACGATAGAGGCTCTTGCCACAACAGGAAATGATGAGATAAGCATAACTACAAGCACGGACACGCAGGGAATCTACGATAAGGTAAAGGATTTCCTCACAGAATACAATAACATCATAAACGAGATGACAAAGCTCTACAATGCATCTTCATCAAAAGGTTATGAGCCACTGACAGACGATGAGAAGGACTCAATGTCAGACAAGGAAATCGAAAAATGGGAGACAAAGATCAAGGATTCACTCCTTCGAAACGACACAACACTTAGTGGTGTTATGAGTGCGATGACTATGGCAATGTCGCAGGCAGTCGAGATAAACGGAAAGAAATATTCATTATCAAGCTTCGGAATACACACACTTGGATATCTGAATGCCGCTGAAAACGAGCAGAATGCATATCATATCGATGGTGATGAGGATGACACAAACACATCAGGAAACGCAGACAAGCTTATGACAGCTATAACTGAGGATCCGGATATGGTGATGCAGTTTATGCAGAATGTTACTACGAATCTGTATAATGCTATCGGTGATAAGATGAAATCCACCACACTTAGTTCGGCATTCACTATCTACAACGATAAGCAGATGACAACACAGTATAAGGATTATACAAAGCTTATCAAAGAATGGGAGACAAAGATTTCAGATAAAGAGGACTACTACTATAAGAAATTCTCATCAATGGAATCTGCACTCACGAAGCTCAACAGCACACAGAGTTCGTTAAGCGGATATTTCTCATAAAATAATATGTGTAACTACTTAGCATAGAAATATGTAATAGAAATATGCAATAGAAATATGCAATAGAAATATGCGGTAACGCATATTTCGTGAGAAAACATATATTACAGCTTACCTTAGCAGATAAAATATTTCTGTATAGAATGACCAGGGAGGGGAATATGTTACAGAATCAGGCATATGCAGCATACGCAAATAACAAAATAAACACAGCATCACCGGCAGAGCTTACACTGATGCTCTATGAGGGAGCAATAAAATTCTGCAATATCGCACAGATGGCTATAGAAAATGGTGATGTAGAGAAGGCACATAACAACATCAAAAAGACAGAAAACATCATAGAAGAATTTCAGGCAACACTCAACCACAAGTATAAAGTTGCAGAAGATTTTGATAATGTATATAAATATTTGAAACAGCAGCTTTTAATGGCAAACTTAAAAAAAGATCCTGAAATACTAGATGAAGTTCTTACACATTTAAGAACCATGCGTGACACATGGAAAGAAGTAATGAAACTTACTGCTAACGGAAACAAGGTAAGTGTGTCATAAGATAAAATGCAAAATGGATTACTGCCGGATGTGGTGGTAATCCATTTTTGTAACAGAAGAAAGATTAAACGAAATATTCTCATCTGTGGAGGAAGACGATTATTCGATAGAAAGAGGTGTCTAAAAAGCAGAAATGGGAATAAGTGAGTTTGAGAGCGCAATGATAAAAGCAGGATATAAGGTGCCTGCCGGCGTATAGATAAGGAGAATAAATGGAACAGACATACATAGATATAATGATACAGAGTCTTGAAAAAAAGGAAAGAGTACTAGACAGGATAATAGAGCTTGATAATGTCCAGAAAAATCAGCTGGAAGATCCGGAACTAAAACCGGATGACTTTGATGAGGTGGTAGAAGAAAAGGCAAAGCTCATAGAACAGCTGGATCAGCTGGACAGTGGATTTGAAAAACTGTTTGAACGGATGAAGGAGGAACTTGAAGGCAATAAAGAAGCGCATAAAGAAGAAATCCGTATAATGCAGCAGCATATAAAAAGTATTACAGATAAAAGTGTACAGATACAAAGTCAGGAAGCCCGCAACAAGGATCTGATGACGGCGAAGTTTACAAGTGTAAAAAAACAGGCAAGAGAAGTGCGCAAAGGTCAGAACGTGGTAAATAAATATTATAAAAATATGACTAACACAAATTATGTTGCACCGCAATTTATGGATAATAAAAATTGAGTATAGATCAAAGAATGTGAATATTGGATATGGATATATTTTATTATATGTTTTATTCAAAATGATTTTAATAAAATTGATTTGAATAAAAAGCAGAATAAAAAAATATGAAAAATTTAAAATTAGGTATAAAGTATTGAATTGCCTATCCGATATATATAACAAGTAAACAAAGTATTACTTGGTGATGAGCCAATCGGAGCGTACGGCCGGGCGGCGAGTTACAATAATAAAACACATTGAAGCATGGATGCTTCACTTAATTCAAGGAGGAAAATTAATATGGTAGTTCAGCACAATATGACCGCAGCAAATGCGAACAGAATGTTAGGCGTAACAACAAGCGCACAGGCAAAATCTTCAGAGAAGTTATCTTCTGGTTACAAAATCAACCGCGCAGGTGATGATGCAGCAGGTTTAACAATTTCTGAGAAAATGAGAAGCCAGATCAGAGGACTTAACAAAGCTTCTGATAATGCACAGGATGGTATTTCGCTTATTCAGGTAGCTGAAGGTGCATTAAATGAAACTCATTCTATTTTACAGAGAATGAATGAATTATCTGTACAGGCAGCAAATGATACAAATACATCAACTGATCGTGATGCTATTCAGCAGGAGATTGATGCATTAGTTTGTGAGACTGGAAGAATTGCATGTACCACAACATTCAATACACAGAATCTTTTAGGTGGCGATTTTAAAGCTAAAAAATTACAGGTAGGAGCAGATGCTTGTCAGGTAATTAAAATTTCTATTGTAGCTATGGATGCTGATACTATTGGAGTAGATGGTTTAAAGGTATCGACACAGGCTACTGCTGAGTCTGCAATTTGTACTGTTCAGAAAGCGATTGCATGTGTATCTAGCCAGAGATCAGCACTTGGTGCAGTTCAGAACAGACTTGAGCATACAGTAAGCAATCTCGATAACATTTCAGAGAATACATCTTCTGCAGAATCACGTATCCGTGATACAGATATGGCTGAAGAAATGGTTAACTACAGTAAGAATAACATTCTTGCTCAGGCAGGACAGTCAATGCTTGCTCAGGCTAACCAGTCAAATCAGGGTGTATTAAGCTTATTACAGTAATATTACTACTAACTACAAACATTAATAAGACCGCTATATAGCGGTCTTATTTTATATAATACAGAAAATATAATTAAAAAAATATGAAAAAAGAAGAAATAGATCAGACATTAATGCAAATAGAGAAGCTTGCTACAAAATTATGGCAGCAAAAGGATATATATGATGAAATCCCAAAGATGAATTACAGATTAGGGGAAATATACAAAGAATTAATTAATAAGGTTAAGCAATATGATATTACAGAAATAAAAATTGATGATTTAGTACAACAGTTAAGAAATCTAAAAAAGGGAATGGAAAATGAAGATACGGTTTTATTGGCAGATACATTAAATTACAAAATTTATAGAACTGTAGAATTGTATAAACAAATTATAGATATAGAAGAGGATGAAAGTGGGAATATATAAAAAAAATATAGATGTTCTAATTAAACAATATCCATATTTAAAAATTAAAGACGACATCATTGAGAAGAATGAATATAAAATAGTAAAATCTATATCAGATGAAGAAATTGTTAAAGTAAAAAAGGAAAGAGAAGAGTTTTATCTTAATAGCAGATATGAGGCATGGACAGCTGCTCAAATTTGGGCAGATCAATTTGAGAATGTGACATATAAATCAAAATTTATTATCATGGGATTAGGGAACGGAATGTATTTAAAAGCATTGAAGGAACGCTATCCGGATAATATTATTATTTGTATTGAAGTATTTGAAGAATTGGAAAATGAAGTCTTACACAATGTAGATGTTAGTGATCTGGTAGGAGATAAGGTGTTCTTGGCGATAGGAGAAAATCGCGTGCAGCTTTTTAGAGAATATTTATCTACATTAATCACGTATATAGACAAAGATGAGTTATTTTATAAAGCGATTCCTAATTATAATAAAATAAACAATAAAGAAGTAAGAAAGATAGAAAATATATATTATAATCAAATTCAATTTTTGTATGTGGAAAGGAATACCGTTATACACGATGAACAATATAGACGAGACAGCGTGCTGAAGAATTTTTTTGTATTTCCCCAAAAGAATGCTTTGGGACAGCTTTTCGATAAACTTGAGAGTTATGATTTTAGTGATAAAGCCGCAATAGTTGTTTCAGCAGGTCCATCTCTCGATAAAAATATTAAGTATTTGAAATATGCAAAAAATAAAATGTTTTTAATTGCTGTTGATGCAGCTGCAAAAGCCATGATAAAAGAAGGTGTTAAACCAGATATTATAATTACGATAGATCCAATTAAGGATGAGACTATATTACAAGATGAAAAATTATTAAATACAACTATGATTTGTAGTATGTATAGTCATTATAAAATAATACGTCAACATAAAGGGGTATTATATTTTCAAACAACAGAATCTGAGTTTTCAAAACAAATTTATGAGAAGTATGGACATAAAAAAATGAGTTTGCCGTCAGGCGGGTCAGTTGCAAATAATGCCTTTTCACTGGCAGAAATGTTAGGATTTGGAACAATTATATTAGTAGGTCAGGATTTGGCATATCCGAATGGACAAGTACATTCAAAGGCTGCAGAATATAAAACGCTAGATGACACTAATTTGATTAATACGGATGATAATAAATATTTTGAAGTCGAATCAAATGATGGTGGAAAAATATTAACAGAGGGAAATATGAATGTTTATCGCAAATGGTTTGAAGAGAGGATATGTGATACAAAAGCTAAGGTAATAAATGCAACGGAAGGTGGAGCAAAAATAGAAGGAGCTGAGGTAAGAACTTTAGAAAGTGTAATTGATGAGTTCGCTTCAAATGCAGCTGATATAGACTATGAGAAATTAGTGCATATAGATGAGGGAGCATTTTCTTCAGAAGAACAAAAAAATATATATGATGAATATAAAGATGTTTTAAAAAATTTGGAGATTTGGAAGAAAAAATTAAAAGAGGGCGTTCGAAGATATGATAAATTAAGAGAATTAAATCGAAAAGGGGAAAATTATACATCTGCTTATAAAAAAATGGTAGATGAAAATGGTGTATTAACAAAAGAATTTGAAGGTTCAAGGGAAGCTGGATTATTAAAAGAATGGGGTAATAAAGAAGCGTATGAGGCATTGGATGCAATTATAGAAAAAACGGATTCACTATACCAGGAAACAGAGAACATTATAAAGGCTGGAATTTTGGCATATGAGACAGATATAAAAAACTGTAAGTCACTTGAAGTGGAATGGCAACAGCTTTTGATAGATAATGGACTTATCAAATAACAGGATGGAAAAAAATAGTATGAAATCATTTTCGAAGGAATGGGAAGAAATTCATAGAAATCAAGAATGGGGAAAATATCCATCGGAACAGTTAGTTAGATTTATCGCTAGAAATTTTTATAATAAGGACAGAAAGAATATAAAGATATTAGATTTTGGATGCGGTGCGGGAGCAAATACGTGGTTTTTAGCACGTGAAGGGTTTGATGTGTATGCATTTGATGGATCTGAAAGCGCAGTAAATAGAGCGAAAGAGTACCTGAATAAGGATGGATATAATAATGTGCATTTTTCTGTTATGGATGGAACGGAACTAGATTATGCATCAGATATGTTTGACTGTGTTGTTGATAACGTGTGCATATATGCAAATAAAAAAGTTCATATAGAAATAATGTATAAAGAAGTGTATGAAAGGTTAAAAAAAGGAGGAAAATTATACTCGGCATGTTTTGGAGAGAAAACAGATGGTTACGGAACAGGAAAATATATAGAAGATAATACTTATGAGAATATAGAAAAGGGACCTCTGGAAGGGCGGGCGATAGCACATTTTTTTACTAAGGATGAACTTAAGGAAACACTAGAAGTAAGTGGGTTCCATAATATTATTATAGATGAAATGGTATATACGGATAATGGCATTTCAATTCAGATGTTGACAGCGAAGGCGGACAAATAGATGAAACTAATAAGTGTAGAAGAAAGAGAAAAATGGAATAGTATAATAAAAAGTTTCCCCAACTGGGATATTTATTACTTGAATGAATATGCGTATTCGCTGAAACTTCATGGTGATGGTAATCCATATTTGTTATACTGGGAGAACGACGGCGCACAAATGGTGTGTGTAGTGATGGAAAATGATATTGCATTGTTCTCTCCTTTCCAAGAACATCTTGAGGTGGATAGGTATTATGATTGGACAACTCCGTATGGTTATGGGGGATTTTTGACAAATGGGAATGTGTCGCAGCAATGGGTGAAAAGTGCAATAGAAGAGATGAAAGAGTATGCAAACCGACATCATATTATAACAGCATTTTATCGTTTTCATCCACTGTTTCAGAATCAAAAGCTGATAGAAGATTTGGAAAAAGTTGTTTACATGAAAAAAACTGTATTTATAGATACAACGTCTGAAGAAACTATCTGGAAAAATATGACACCAAATAATCGGAATATGGTGCGAAAAGCCGAAAAAAATGGGGTGGAGATCATATCAGATCACGGCGAACATTTATCAGAATTTATGGACATATATAATAGTACGATGGAAAAAAATAGGGCGGAAGAGTATTACTTTTTTAAATCTGATTATTTCAATTATATAATAAAAGAAATGAAGAATAATTGTATTTTCTTTTATGCCCTTTATGAAGAGAAAATAATTAGTGCGTCCATGTTCTTTTTTAATAATCAATATATGCATTATCATCTGTCTGGTACATTATCGGAATACAATAAGCTGGGTGCGACGAATCTGCTTTTGACAAAAGCTGCAATGTGGGCTGCGAAGCAGGGGATAGACAAATTTCATTTAGGTGGTGGTGTAGGAATAGAGGATAGTCTTTTGAGATTTAAAAAACATTTCAACCGAAATGGCGAGATCGACTTTTGTATTGGATGCAATATCTTTGATGAAAATAAATTCAGAGATCTTGTAATGTTGAGAAAACAACAGGATGCATCTTTTGATGAGAATCAGAAATATATGATTTTGTATAGGGCATAAAAAGGTAGAGTGAACGATATGAATAAAACATTTATTATTGCAGAAGCTGGAGTTAATCATAACGGAGATGTACAAATCGCAAAAAAATTATGTGCTGCCGCAAAAAAAGCAGGGGCCGATGCTGTCAAGTTTCAGACCTGGGTGACAGACAAGATTATTACACAAACAGTTCATCAGGCAGAATATCAGACTGCAAATACTGGACATAATGAATCACAGTATGATATGTTAAAACGTTTAGAACTGTCATATGATGATTTTCGGGAAATCAAGCGGTATTGTGATGAAATAGGTATTTTATTTATGTCTACGGCAGATGAAAAAGACAGTTTGGATTTTTTGATAGAACTTGGGATACCTTATATTAAAATTGGATCTGGTGATATCGGTAATATATCATATTTAAGATATATTGGAAGTAAAAAAATGCCGGTTATTCTGAGTACGGGAATGAGCAGTCTGTCTGATGTGGAAGTTTCTCTTAATGCATTAAGAGAGGGAGGAACAGAAAATATTATATTACTGCATTGTACAACAAGTTATCCATGTTCTTTTGAAAATGTGAATTTAAAAGCGATGGATACTTTAAAAACGGCATTTGATCTACCGGTTGGTTATTCTGATCATACAATTGGAATTGAAGTACCGATAGCAGCGGTAGCACGGGGGGCAGTTGTGATAGAAAAACATTTTACTTTGGATCGAACTATGGATGGTCCAGATCATGTGGCGAGTACAGAACCAGATGAATTTAGAAAGATGGTAAATAGTATACGTAATATTGAAAAATCGATTGGTACTGGTGTAAAGTATCCAACATTAGATGAAAAAGAAATTTCTAAGGTAGTTTTAAAAAGAATTGTTGCTAAAAACTATATTCCTAAAGGAAAAGTTATTACGGAAGAGGATATTTGTGTGAAACGGAATCAAAGTGGTTTACCGGCAAATGCTTGGGATATTATTATTGGCACAAATGCGAGAAAAGAATTTCAAGTGAATGATGGAATAGAAATATGATGAGTGAGGAACGTTATGAAAAAAATATGCGTAGTGACCTCTACAAGGGCGGAATATGGGGTCTTAAAAAATACGATTCAAAGGATAGAAGAGGATGCTGATTTAGAGTTAAAACTTGTCGTTACAGGAACGCATGTTGTTAAGGAATATGGTAATACCATTGATGAGATTAAAAAGGATGGATTTCCTATTTGTGAGATAATACAGATTATGGAGCCCGAAAAAGGTTGTACGGTCATTAAAACGATGAGCAGTGCATTGGAACGATTTGGAAAATGCTTCGTATCAATGCGACCGGATTTATTAGTAGTTGTTGGGGATAGATATGAAATTATGGCAATATGCGAAGCTGCTATGGTTTTAAAAATACCTATTGCGCATATTTCAGGAGGAGAGATAACGGAAGGTGCAATAGATGATACTATAAGGCATTGCATTACAAAGATGAGTTGCCTTCATTTTCCAGCTTGCGAAACTTATAGAAAAAGAATTATACAGATGGGGGAAGCTCCAGAAACAGTTTTTAATTATGGTGATGTAGGTGTAGAAAATGTTTATAAAATGCAATACCTTTCTTTAGAAGAAATCGAAAAATTTCTTGAGTTCAAACTTGACACAGATTATGCATGTGTAACTTATCATCCTGCGACTTTGGGAAAAGATACACCTGAGAATCAAATTAAGGAACTTCTGATCGCAATAGATAAGTTCCCTGATATGAAATATATTTTTACCGGAGCGAATGCAGATGAGGGAGGAGATGTTATCAACAATAGAATACAGAAGTATGTTGAAAAACATCACAATTGCAGGTATTATAATTCGCTTGGAATACAACGTTACTTAAGTTTAATAAAAAATTGTGCAATGGTTATAGGAAATTCGTCAAGTGGGATTATTGAGGCACCATGTTTTGGGGTTCCTACGGTTAATGTTGGGAACAGGCAGAAAGGACGTTTACAGGCACAAAGCGTTTTGAATTGTGAAACAAATCATAAAAGTATAGAAATGGCTATTTGTAAGGCGAGATCTGAACAATTCATTCAACTAGCAAAGAAAGCAAAAAATCCATATGGAAATGGAAATACTTCTGAACAAATTGTTAGAGAAATAAAAAGATTTTTGACTTCTGGGAAAGGTGCACAAAAGAAGTTTTATGATATAAATTTTTGATAGAGGGTTTGTAATATGAATAAAAATAATTTGGCAATTATTCCGGCAAGAAGTGGATCAAAAGGATTGAAGGATAAAAATATTAAGGAATTAAATGGGAAACCATTAATAGCATATGCTATATTGGAAGCCCAAAAGACAAATATATTTGATGCTATACATGTGTCCACTGATTCTGAAAAGTATGCAGAAATTGCTAAAAAATGGGGGGCGGACGAACCCTTTTTAAGAAGTGCTGAGTTTGCAGCAGATGACGCAACTACATGGGATGCCGTAAAATATGTGTTGTCAGAATATTCGAAAAGAGGACAGTCGTTTGATACGGTTACGGTGTTGCAACCAACATCCCCGCTGCGGACGGCATGTGATATAAAAAATGCTTTTCAATTTTTCGAAGATAAAAAAGCGAATATGATTTCTTCTGTTTGCAAAATGGATCATTCACCATTATGGAGTAATACACTCCCAGAAGATTTGTCGATGACTGAATTTGAAGATGAACAATTGACATATTTGCCAAGGCAGGCACTTCCTATATATTATCGGGAGAATGGTGCAATTTATATATTGAAAGTCGCTCATTTGTTGAGCGCCACAAATATATACAAAGACAAATGTTTTGCGTATATCATGGATCAATTACATTCGGTTGATATTGATTGTGAATTAGACTTTTGGATTGCGGAAACAATTATGAAACATACGAGAAATTAGGCTTTTGAGACTTATTATTTGCTGTAAGGTGCCGATATATATATTATAGACTTATCATGGAAGATAAGCATTCAACATGGAGGTTGCCTTATGAAAACAGAACAGCTTTTACCATTTATAATATCCCCAGACAGCACAGTTGTTGAAGCGATGCAGCACATTGACTGTAATGCCAGGGGTATTTTGTTTGTTACCGATAAACAATTGAAATTGCTTGGCGTTATCACAGATGGTGATATCAGGAGGTGGCTGATTCAGACAGGAGAATTAAAGGCACCAATTTCGAAATTTATGAATACTGAACCGAAGAAAATTGCAAGAAAAGAGCATGACAAAGCAAGAGAATTTATGATTCAGCATTCGATAACGGCTCTTCCTGTGGTTACATCAAAGGGGATTATTTCAGATATTATTTTTCGCAATGAACAAATTGAAATGAAAAAAAGACCACAGGGACTTCTAAAAGATGTACCTGTTGTAATTATGGCTGGCGGAAAGGGAACCAGATTATATCCATACACAAAAATCCTTCCAAAGCCACTTATTCCAATTGGAGATATTCCAATTATGGAACGTATTATAGAAAAATTTTGTGAGTTTGGAACACAAAGTTTTTATGTAACAGTGAACTATCGCAAAAATATGATACGTTCTTATTTTTCAGAGCAATCAGGAGAATATGAATTAAAGTATGTGGAAGAAGATAAGCCGCTTGGAACAGCCGGTAGTCTGCAGTTAATCATAGATTCATTTGAGAAACCATTTATTGTAACCAATTGTGATATTTTGATTCATGCAGATTATGAGGATATCTATCGCTATCATACAAAGTCGGGAAATGAGCTCACAATTGTGACGGCTTTGAAGAATATTGTGGTGCCATATGGGGTTATTCATTCAAGTGAAAATGGAATTGTGGAATCTATGGAAGAAAAGCCAAAATTGTCATATTTTGTGAACACAGGAATGTATATTTTGAATCCGGAGTTGAAAAATGAGATACCGGAGGATACCTTCTATCATATGACGGACTTGACAGATAAGCTTCTTTCAGAGCATCGAAGGGTCGGTATGTATCCGATTAGTGAGGATTCATTTCTGGATATGGGAGAATTTGAAGAAATGCATCGCATGGAAGAAAAATTGAATTTGAAATCAGAATAACAGATATAATTTAGTGTAGGAAGGAGTTTGACATGAAAAAGGTACTTGTAACGGGGGCAGATGGATTTATTGGAAGTCATCTTACAGAAAGTTTACTTGAGAAAGGTTATGACGTAAAAGCATTTACTTTTTATAATTCATTTAATACTTGGGGATGGCTGGACACGCTTCCAAAAGAAAAGTTGGATCAAATAGAAGTGTTTAGTGGGGATATAAGAGACCCAAATGGAGTGAGAGAAGCTATGAAGGGGATTGATCAGGTATTTCATCTTGCTGCTTTGATTGCAATTCCATTTAGCTACCATTCGCCAGATTCTTATGTAGATACGAATATTAAGGGGACATTAAATGTATTACAGGCAGCCAGGGATCTTGGCACTGAGAAAATTATGGTGACATCTACTTCTGAGGTATATGGAACAGCTCAGTATGTTCCAATTGATGAGAAACATCCATATCAGGGACAGTCTCCGTATTCAGCAACCAAAATTGGAGCAGACCGTTTGGCAGAGAGCTTTTATCGTAGCTTTAATCTACCGGTTGCAATTGTTCGTCCATTTAATACCTTTGGACCGAGACAGTCAGCAAGAGCTGTAATTCCAACTATCATTACACAGCTTCTGGCTGGAAAAGAAGAGATTAAACTTGGATCGTTGACACCGACAAGGGATTTTAATTATGTAAAGGATACTGCAGCTGGGTTTATAGCAATTGCAGAGTCGGATAAGACAATTGGACAGGAAATCAACATTGCAACACAGCAAGAGATTTCAATTGGTAATTTGGCACAGGAGATTATCTCTCAGATCAATCCAAAGGCACAGATTGTATGTGACGAACAAAGGCTTCGTCCTGAAAAGAGTGAGGTAAATCGTTTACTTGGTGCAAATGCAAAGATTAAAGAATTAACGGATTGGAAGCAAAAATATACGTTTGAACAGGGAATTGCGGAGACAATTGAGTGGATCAGACACAATATGAATGCTTATAAGACAGAGATATATAACGTATAGTGTACATAAGAGCAATCTTGTTGAATAAGAAAAGAGGGAAAGCAAATTGAGTCGGTTTATTCCATTATCAATACCTAATTTTGAAGGAAATGAAAGAAAATATGTAGATGATGCGCTCGAACAGGGGTGGGTATCTACAGGTGGTGCATATATAACAAAGCTGGAAGAAAAATTGGCAGATTTTTTAAATGTGGAAAAAACAGCTGCCGTGCAGAGCGGAACTTCGGCATTACATCTGTCTTTGATTGCATGTGGGGTACAGCCGGGGGATATGGTAATTGTTCCAACATTGACATTTATAGCGGCGGTCAATCCGGTACGTTATCAGTTTGCTGAACCGGTGTTTATGGACTGTGATGACAGTCTTTGTATGGATCCGCAGAAATTACGTCGTTTCTGTGAAAGCGAATGTGTGACGGAGAATGGACAGTTAAAACATAAATCTACTGGAAAAACCGTAAAAGCCGTAGTAGTTGTGCATGTTTTTGGAAATATGGCCGACATGGAATCTATTATGGATATCGCTCAAGAGTTTCACTTAAAGGTGATAGAGGATGCAACAGAAGCACTCGGTACGCAGTACACAAATGGGCGATACAGTGGGAAATTTGCTGGGACGATTGGTGATTTTGGAGCATACTCATTTAATGGAAATAAAATTATTACCACTGGTGGTGGAGGAGCTGTAACGGCAAAAGATCCAGCGGAAGTAGAGCATTTGAAGTATCTCTCCACGCAGGCAAAGGATGATCCACATTTTTATGTCCATAATGAGATTGGGTATAATTATCGAATGACAAACCTGCAGGCAGCTCTCGGAGTGGCCCAGATGGAAGAACTTCCGGAATTTATCCACCGTAAGCAGGAAAATTATAGATTTTATCAACAACTGCTACAAGGTTTTCCTAATGGAACTTTATTTTCGTTTCGGGAGGGGACTTCCTCGAACAAGTGGTTTTATTCGCTGAAACTGAATATGGAAAAATTGCAAACAAAAAAAATGAGAGATGTGATAACAATGCTTCAAGAGTGTGGTGTACAGACCCGGGCAATATGGGGGTTAATTCATGAACAGCTTCCGTATCAGAATGCAATTGCATATGAGATGGAAAAGGCTCCATATTATAGTCAATGTATTTTGAATATTCCAAGTAGTACACAAATTACGAATGAAGATATTCGGTTTGTTGTTGAGAATATTAAAAAGATTTTATAAAATTAAAAGAGATAGTAGAGAACTTTTCTATATAGGTGAAATGTGTCAATATTTTTTATGATGTCATGCGTAGCTGTTGCGGACGACGTTCCACATGATTTCACATCTGTGGATGTATTCCGCTACCAACCTATTCATGCCAATCCGACCGTTTTCGGTATCATACATAGTTGTGTTCTCAGTCTTGCGACAGTATTATAAAAAATTATTGATAGTGATATCATTCTGTTCACATCAGACAATTTTTTATTTATGGCACTGTTATCAGTTCAGATACTGTTCTGCAGATAATTCAGGATTAATAATATGTTCTGCAATTCTTGACAAAAAAATTTTTTTGTATTTTTGTAAAAGATTATTATCTATAATAGAATCTCCATTTGCATAGTAACCGTATACCGAATAATTTCCTAATGTAAAACGTCCCTCATTGTCAGTTGGTACAGGGTTATCAAAGAATATTTCAAAATCTTTTGTATGTGCAACAGCACAATAAGGATCACCAGGATGAAGAGACTCTGTAATGGCATATTCGCGTTCCTCTTTCCCCCCAAATATTTTAGGCAGCTGTCCATTTATAGGAACAGCGCTTTGAGAAATACCTGCGAGTTTACACATGATAGGGAGATAATCTGTGGATGAGATAATCTCGTCAGTGTAACATGGTTTTAAGTCACCGCCACGAAACATTAATGCTACGTGGGAACGTTCTTTTGATAAAAATGGTCTGTCTGATGGAACTAAATAACCCTGTCCGTGATCAGCAAAAAGGCTGATCAGGATTTCAGAGTTTTTATAATTGTTCTCAATGTAAAAATATAATAATTCTAATAGCGTATCTATGTAAGTAGCCATTTTCTTATAAGTTTCAGATTTGTTTTCACTGTAGCTCTGTTTAACAGAGGTTTCACTGTGATCTTCACAAGTACGATATTTAAGAGGAAGACTATTTTGCATAGCAGGAGATAAATCCAATTCATCTGCTACATCATGCAAATCGCCAATACACATCCATAAATACTGATCGGTATCTTTGAATGCTTCTAAATGTTCTATTACATTTATGATCTCCTGTTCTGCACGTGCTCCCAGGGATTGATGTTGATAAACATATTGATCAATACCTCTTGTATACCCACATGAATAAGTGGAACGCCAGTCTCCATCTATTTTACTTGTAAAATATCCCTGATCTTTGAAGTATTCGGAAAGAGTAGGAAAATCAAGAGGAAGTTCACTATTTAATGTATTGTGAAATAACATATGATTTAATGTGTCTAAACCAGTTTCATATGAGGCTAAACTGGGGAAGGTCCACTCTGCGGTGCTGTATGCTTGAGAGCAGATAATGCCATTAGAAAAGAAACGATAAGTGTTTGGCATACGTTCTTTTAAATGGGAATCTTGAATGATTTCCTGTGTGAGTCCGTCTATAAAGAGACTTAAAACTAATTTTTTACGTTTGGGATTGTGTCCAAGTGCAATTGGTTCTCCATAATAAGCTTTGTCAGAAGAATCTATGCGAACGTTATTAGGGATTCGATAATAATTAAATTGTTGTGGCGTTTTTTGCAGTATGGTATATGTGATACCATCATTTTGAAGTTCGTGAATGGTGTTTGGTTTTTCAACGGCTATTGGAAGAAGGTATTCTTTGGCATCTCCATTGATATAAGACGATACTCCATGTTTATAAAATTTTAAAAATTCCCCTTGGTTATATATGAGACTCATATTGGGTGTTTGAATGATGTAATGGGCAGGATTGCGGTATACACCAATGTACCGAACTTCAGTATCAGATACATAATATTCGTTACCAATTATATCGTTATTAGCATTGCGGGGAGCAGAATCCATTCTTCCCCAAATTGTTTTCCGGCGTTCGAAAAAGGCTGCTATATCGAGCAGACTTTTTAAATCTTTTTTTTCTGAGCATTCGTCAATTAGTATGTTGAGCTGGGAACTCAAAATAGTTATTTGGGCATCTGCGTCAGTTTTGATCTCTTTCGAGTCAATTTTGAAATAATTACATAAAAAAGTACAAATCTCATAGTTTTTTAATGCAGGTAAAATCATATTCTGAGCCTGATAAATACAAGCTTGATAATAATAGCATTCATAGCTGGTTGGAAATTTACGGAGACAGTCTGTTATAATGTTTTGGGCTTGTTCATATTGTTCAATTGTAAGAAAATAAATGCATTTATAAAAACATAAATCCCGGTCATGTGGATAAATAAGAACGAAATCATGTAAGAGCGTTTCTACTAATTCGATATTAGAAGTTTGTAGAGCTGATTCAATGTGGTCTTTATCAAGTTGTTTCATTGTATAATACCCTCCTATTTGCTATAATTGTATCACAAAGAAAAAATGCAAGAAAGTATTATTTGTATTTAGGGGACTGTATGTTGAAGTTAAAACAGAATGAATTAGTTGAGGAAGAAGCAATTACAGCAATCTGTAAAATATTTCAAGTTAATACTCAAGATATCACAGATATGGCAGTATTGAAAAAAGGAATGACGAATCGTTCATATATATTTCGATGTAGTGAAAAAAGATATATCATACGAATTTCCGGAGAAGGTACAGACAAATTGATTGACCGGTATCAAGAGAAAAAGGTATATAAAGCAATCAGGGATATGAATATTTGCGATCCGGTCGTTTACATAAATCCCGAAAAAGGATATAAAATAACGGAGTTTTTGGAAAACTCGCGGGTATGTGATCCGATGAATCGTCTGGATGTAAAAAGAAGTATGAAGTGTCTGAAAAAAATTCATGATAAAAAGTTGGTTGTCGGACATGAGTTTGATCTTTTTGAACAAATTGAAAAATATGAAATACTTAGGGGAAATTCAAAATCCATTTATGAAGATTATGAAAAGACAAAGAGAGATGTTTATTTGTTGAAATCATTTATTGATGATCATATAACAGAAAAAGTACTTACGCATATCGATGCTGTTCCGGATAATTTCTTGTTTGTAAAAGATGAACAAGGAAAAGAAGAAATTCGACTGATTGATTGGGAATATGCAGGAATGCAAGACCCACATGTGGACATCTCAATGTTTGGTATTTATTCGTTATATGATAGAGAACATATGGATCAATTAATAGATGCATATTTTACAGAAGGCTGTTCAAGAGAAACTAGAATAAAGATATATTGTTATATAGCAGCAGGAGGTCTTTTATGGAGCAATTGGTGCGAATATAAGGAAAAACTGGGAATCAGCTTTGGAGAGTATGCAATGCGTCAGTATCAATACGCAAAAGAGTATTCGCATATTGCCCAGTTGGAATTGTAAGAAGTGGAGAAAACATTACGTGCATAAACATAAAGTAGAACGGGCTGTTATTCTGGCAGCAGGGATAGGAAAAAGAATGAACCCGGTTACATTAAGAACACCAAAACCTTTGGTTAAGGTAAATGGTGTTCGAATAATTGATACAATAGTAAAGGCTCTTTATCATAATGGTATTACAGAGATTTATATCGTAGTAGGTTATTTAAAGGAGCAATTTTCAGATGCACTAAAGAAGTATCAGGGTATAATATTGATTGAGAATCCATATTATGCAACATGTAACAATATTTCATCATTATATGTTGTGAGAGACTATCTTGAAAATGCAATTGTTTTGGATGGAGATCAAATCATTCATAATGAAAAAATTTTGACATCTGAGTTCTGTCGATCTGGTTATAACAGTGTATGGACATCAGAAGAGACGGATGAGTGGCTTCAGACTGTTAAAGATGGAATTGTGACAGCTTGCAGTAGAGTTGGCGGGAAATGTGGATGGCAGTTATACAGCATTTCACGTTGGACTGCTGAAGACGGTAGAAAATTAAAAAAACACTTGGAACTTGAATTTGAACAAAAGAAGCACACGCAGATCTATTGGGATGATATTGTTATGTTCTGTCATCCGGAGGAGTATCAACTGGGAATTTTTGAAATGCACAAAGGTGATGTGCTAGAGATAGATAGTTTGGAAGAATTGATAAGCTTGGATAATAGTTATGAAAAATACAGAGAAAGGGAGTTAGCATGAAAAAAGAAGAACGGGGAAAAGTTGACTGGTTAATCACAATAGTGCCATTTGCGTTAATTATTAGTTTATTCATATTGTTTGTCATTATGCCGGAGCAATCTAATTATATTATGTGGCGGATACGATTTTTCCTGGGGGATACTTTTGGAAGTTATTATATTATGCTAGGAATAGCTTTCTTTGGTATTTCAATATACCTTGCAGGGTCGAAGTATGGAAACATTATTTTGGGAACACAAGGAGAAAAACCAAAATATTCCTTTTTTTCATGGGGTGCAGTGATGTTCACCTGTGGGTTAGCGGCAGATATTTTATTTTATTCTTTCTCAGAATGGATTATGTATGCGGCAGATCCGCATATTATAGAACTTGGAAATATTCAGGAATGGGCGGGTGTATATCCACTGTTTCATTGGAGTTTTATTCCGTGGAGTTTTTATCTGGTGCTTGCAGTGACATTTGGTTTTATGTTACATGTGCGAAATAGAGAACGGCAGAAATATTCGGAAGCATGCAGACCACTTTTGGGAAAACATACTGATGGTATTTGTGGAGGGCTGATTGACTTGTTAGCGGTATTTGCGTTGATTGCAGGCACAACAACAACATTTAGCATTGCAACACCGCTTATATCAGAAATTTTAGTAAATGTTTTTCATATACAGTTAGATCGTACGGTAATTAACTTAATCATTCTGGTTATTACATGCTTGGTTTATACCTATTCCTTGCTTTGTGGATTTAAGGGAATTAGTTTCCTTGCCAAAACCTGTATTTATATGTTTTTTGGAATATTATTGTATGTATTATTATTTGGTGGGAGAACCAGATATATTATTGAAAGCGGCATATCTTCTTTAGGTACTATGATACAGAATTTTATGAGCTTAGCTACATATACTGATCCGCTGAGGACATCTTATTTTCCACAGAATTGGACAATCTATTATTGGGCATATTGGATGGTTTGGTGTGTAGCTGCCCCATTTTTTATCGGCAGAATTTCAAAGGGCAGGAGCGTACGTCAGGTAATTCTAGGGGGATATGTGTTTGGCGCCGGATCGACGATGCTAAGTTTCATTGTTTTAGGAAATTATTCAATGGTGATGCAGATGTCCGGGATAGCAGATTATATCACTGAATATAATCAGACTGGAGATTTATATCACATAATCGTAAATATTATTAAGACGCTTCCAGGCGCTCCACTAGTGCTTCTGGCAGTGGTATTTACCATGATCGCATTTTATGCGACATCATTTGATTCAATTGCATTGACGGCTTCATGTTATACCTATCGTAAATTGGATGATGAAAAGCAGCCGCATAAAGGTGTGCAGTTGATGTGGTGCATTTTATTGATTTTGTTTCCAATTGCATTGTTGTTTGCGGAAAGTCCAATGAGCAATTTACAATCAGTAAGTATCATTGCAGCATTTCCAATTGGTATTGTTATGATATTGATTGTGGTAAGTTTTTTTAAGGATATGGTGGAGTATAGAAAAGAGTTTGATAATAGTAAAAAAGGTGACACAGTAAAACAAATTGAAATAGAGGATAGTAATGTTGTTTGATAATTCATTTTTTGAAGACGAGGTTCGTGACGGCTTTTTTGTTCCTGCTGAAATAAAACAAGCATGGGCAGCAGAACTTGAAGTTTTGTCAGAAATAGATAAAATTTGTAAAAAGCATCATATACAGTATTTCGCAGACTGGGGGACTCTTTTGGCAACAGTTCGCCATGAAGGCTTTATTCCATGGGATGATGATCTTGACATAGTTATGAAAAGAGACGACTATAATCGTTTTATGGAAATTGCAAATACAGAGTTACCAGAAGGATTTTCAGCATACAATTTTCGGAATCATGATGATTTCTGGTTATTTTTAGGAAGAGTTGTGGGAAAACCGAGAATATGCTTTGAGCAGGAACATCTTGATAGATTTCATCAGTTTCCGTATATTGCAGGAGTAGATATATTTGTATTAGATTACGTCTCAAGGGATGAAGTGGCTGAAAAAGAGAGAGATACATTAGCAATGCATACTATCGCTATCGCAGATATGATAGGCGAGGGAAGATTAGATGGTTTAATGAGGGAACATGAGCTTCAAAAGATTGAGATGGAATGTGATATAAAGATATCCAGAGGACTGTCAGATGTAGAACTCAAAAGATCTCTTTACGGGATTGTTGAGCTTATTTTTAGCAGATTTACAGATGAGGAGTCAGATCAGCTGAGTCAGTTGTTTCCTCATGGTCTTAGAAATCCAAACTTTAGATTCCCCAAAGAATGTTATAAAGCTGCAATAGAATTGCCATATGAATGTACTAGAATACCAGTTCCTATACAGTATTGCAAAATGCTAAAGGATCGTTATGGAAACTATATGGAATTGGTGCGCAATGCGGGTGGACATGATTATCCATTTTTTGAGTTACAAAAGAAGCAGTTACAAGCTGTTTTGGACTTTGACATGCCGTCATATAGATTTACACCCGAGCAACTAAATTGTGCCAAAGATAAAAATGGATATAAGAATCTATTGAGAGATGCTTTTAAAAAATTACAGCAAATGGCAAATGAGATAAAACCGCAATTTTATGAAAGTGGAGAAGTAGCGGAAATGTTATCACAAATGCAGCAGCTAGTTATCGATATGGGCTCACTTATTGAAAATATAAAGGGAGAAGGGACGGAAACAGTTACTAGTTTGGAGCAATTGTGTGAAGCAATTTATCAAATGTCGATTGGGACATCAGGGATGGATGTGAAAGAGGATATTGATGAAAGCAAGAAAACATTTGAGAGAGAAATATTATGTAGGAAAGAAGTTGTTTTTATAGTTCATAAATCAGAAGAGTGGAAATATGTACAGTGGTATTTTAATAATACAAAAAACGTAGAAAAAATGGATGCTTATATTGTTGCAGTTCCATATTATTACAAAAAGTATGATGGTACATGTTATGATGCTAAATATGAGCTGGAAAAAATAAAACAAGTGGTACGGAGTTTTAACGGAACGGATGAAAATGTTGTAGATAATGAGCAATTTGATATAGTGTTACATCACCCAGATATTATTGTTATTCAGAATCCATGTGATGAGTGGAACAATACGATTACACTTGCAAAGGACTATTACAGTAGCACATTACAGAAGCTTACTGATAAGCTTGTATATATCCAATCATTTAAAGTGGAAGAGTTTACAGAAGAAAGCTATAGAGAGTGGCATAATATGAAGTATTACTGTACTATGCCGGGGGTAGTGCGTGCTGATGAAGTGTATGTGCAGTCTGAAAGTATGAGAAGGCTATATATAAAAAAACTTACCGAATTTACGAAAGAAAATATGAGAGGTGTTTGGGAAAACAAAATATATAATGTGAAATTGTATATGAAAGAAAATAATCGAAGTGCTAATTTTACACGGAATATTAATGATGAACTTTTATATAGGAAAAAAATTGCTTTTTATGTACAAATAGGTTCTATTATTGAATATGGTGTTCAAATGATAAAAAAACTTGAGTCAGTGATAGAAGTGTTCGCAGGCAATAAGAATATAGTTGAAATAGTGTGGGTATGTGATAAGGGGCATGAGATGTACCTACGTAATTATGATGAAAAATTGGCAACTGGATATATGGAGATTAAAAAGAGGATATTGTGTGAAAATATAGGTAAATGTATATATCGGGAAGAAAATGATGTTGCTAAAATAGTAAGAATGTGCGATGCATATTATGGAAGCGAAGGAAGTATAGGATTAGAGTTTATGCTTGCAAAAAAACCGGGAATGATTATGAATGCGGATATGTTATAAAGAATGTAAATGAGGTTAATATGTATGAAAAATGACCGATATAATATATAAGTAGATTCAGGATGAATCATGATGGTGCATGGAGGCAGAATAGTACATATTTATAAAGAATGAAGCCACCTGGACTGGAAGTTCAGGTGGCTTTTATGGTTATTTCCAGGACTATGAAGAAATAGATATTATAAGTAAAAGAAAGGTTGATAATTAAAATTCCTTATTATCATACAAGAAATATATGAGAATACTAGTGGTATATGGTACAAGACCAGAAGCTATTAAAATGTGTCCGCTTATACTGGAAATGAAGAACAGACCGGAGATTGAGTGTGTTGTGTGTCTGACAGGACAACATAGGGAAATGCTTGATCAGGTGAATGGATTATTTGGGATAACGGCAGATTATGATCTTAATATAATGCAGAAAGGACAGTCGCTTGCAGACATTACGTCAAAAGTGCTGAAAGGACTCGATAAGGTTATTGATAAGGAAAAACCTGATGTAATGCTTGTACATGGAGATACAACAACTTCATTTGCAGCGGCTCTGGCGGCGTTTTACAAAAATATTCCTGTAGGTCATGTTGAGGCAGGCCTAAGAACATATAATATGAAGTCTCCATATCCGGAAGAATTTAACAGGCAGGCTGTAGATTTAATATGCAATTATTATTTTGCACCTACAGAAACTGCAAAAGAGTATCTTCTCAAAGAAGGAAAGAACCATTCACACATATATGTTACCGGGAATACAGTAATAGATGCGTTAAAGACTACAGTGGATGAATCTTTTTCGGATGACAATATTGAGTGGGCAAAGGGCAGCAGACTTATATTACTTACCTCGCACAGAAGAGAGAATATTGGTGAGAATATGAAACACATATTTGAGGCTGTTAATGCTATTGTGGATGAGTATCCTGATGTCAAAGTTATATATCCATTACATAAGAACCCTAAAGTCAGGGAAATAGCTTATAAGTACTTCAAGGATAATGATAGGGTCAGGTTGATAGAGCCGTTGGATGTATATCATTTTCACAATTATATACAGCAATGTTTCCTGATAATGACAGACAGTGGAGGCGTGCAGGAAGAAGCCCCATCTCTTGGTAAGCCTGTTCTGGTATTAAGAGAGAATACTGAAAGACCAGAGGGGATTGCGGCAGGTACACTAAAGCTGGTTGGAGTTGAGAAAGAATCTATATACAGAGGTGTTAAGGAGCTGCTGGATAATCGTGAAACATATATCAAGATGAGTAAGGCAAGTAATCCTTATGGAGATGGAAATGCATCTAAATATATAGTTGATGCTTTATTGAAAATTATGAGGTAAGACATGGATAAATTAAAGATTGATAAAAAGGGTTATGTGACATTTTATGCAGCAGCTGAATATAATGGTAAGTTGTATATTGCCGACAGAGGCAACAGAGGATTGCTGGAATATGACCTGACAACAGGGGAGACAATTATAAAAAATGTATTTATGGCTGAGAATTATATGAATAATTATTGGTCAGCGTTTACATATAAGAATGAGATATGGTTTGTTCCAGTTAGAGATTATCAAAAAATAGCTATATATAATGTGGATGATTTGAATAATGACATTTGTGAGGTCAATATAAGAAATAAAACATATGAATATAAAACTATATTATGTGCAGACAAATATAAAAAATTAAAATATCCGAGTATTATAGTTGATGATAATGATATATATTTTTTCCCTGATAATGGGACAGCAATTTTAGAATATGATTATTTAAATGAGAGTATGAGGTATAATGAAGTATGCATAAAAGATAGTATAAGAAAATTAAAGTATGTTAAAGGGGAAAAAATAAAACAACATTTGCATATAGCATTATCAAATGATAGTAAGAATCCATGTATGTTGATTTTCAATGGCTGTGTTGAAACTATTGAATTAAAACTACCAGCGGATTTTTTTGTTAGGGAATTATTTATGTAAATGAAAGAAAGATAAAAATATGATATCTGTAATAGTGCCAATTTATAATTCGGAAAAATATTTAGAGCAATGTTTAACAAGCCTTGTAAAGCAGACATATTCTGATTTAGAAATAATTCTTGTAAATGATGGTTCAACTGATTCTAGTATGAATATATGTGAGAAGTTCAAAAAAGAAAATGATAGAATTATTCTTATAAATAAAGAAAACCAAGGATTAGTTAGAGCACGTAAAGATGGTGCAAAAAAAGCTACGGGTGAATATATAACATTTATTGATGCGGATGATTGGATTGATGTAGATACATATGAAAATTTAAAAGATTTCAAGTCAGATATTATTGCATATGGGATGATTGAAGAATATGGCTATAAAATCAAGAAAAAAACAAATAAGTTTACGGATAGATTTTATGAAAAAGATGAGATTTCAGGTTATATAATACCACAAATGCTATGTGCAGATAATTTCTTTGAATTTGGTCTATTACCGAATCTTGTATGCAAATTGATAAAGCGCACTTTATTTCTGGAAATGATGGAAGATGTGAGTGATGATGTATCTGTTGGGGAAGACGTAGACTTCTTTTATAGAATAGTTTTTAAAGCAGAAACACTAACAATAAGATCATATTGTCCGTATCATTACAGACAGCATTCTGAATCTATGATGCGAAAGAAAATTGATATTGAATCAATAAAAAAACTGTATTTTGATTTATTAACAATTAATGGCGTGAAAAAGAAGACGGAATGGGAAATACAATTAAATAAATATATCATGTTTGTAATGTTATTAAAAAGACCAGATAAAGTGATTCATTTGATAAATGAAATTGTAGAGATAAATGGAAGCGTTGTTATATATGGAGCCGGAGTTTTTGGGAAAGGCATATATAATCAATTAAAGCAAAACAAGAAAATTAAAGAACTTTTTATAGTTGATAAACAATGGAAGAATCTTAGTAAGGAAAACATATTAATTGACAATCCTGAAAGGATTCCAGATATCAATCCAGATAAAGTTATAATTGCAATTCTTGATGAAAGGGGATGCAATTATGTGAAAGATTATTTGATTGGAATTGGCATTGGAACAGATAAAATAATTAGAATAAATTTTTCGGAATTATGTGGTAATAAAGTCTTTGATATATAACAAAGGAGTATGAAATGTTTGATGAAAAAATAGTGATATGTGGGGCAGGGGATACTGCCAGAAATTTTTTGGATTATAAACCAAGCGATTGTCAGGTAAAATATATTGTTGATTCAGATGCTGATAAAGTGGGAATTACAATTCATGGGGTTAAGGTATTTGACAGAAATCATCTAGTAGCAGAAAAAGAGAAGGTTATCGTATTGCTTACGTTTAATGATGAGAAAACAGAAAACTGGTTGGAATCATTAGGTGTTGAATGTTATAAAAGTTATGGAAGAAACGATAAAAATTTCTTTTACAGGAAAGAAGTAGTCAGATATATTGACGATGAAATTTTGTCAAAATTTATGTGGGATAAAAGAATAAAAAGGAGCTTATTTAGTGACAGGAGCCGAGATAATTTTTTTAGAGCATCATACTGCTCAGAAACTAATAAAAATCTGGTCCAATTAATGGCTTTAGGGAAATATGAAGAAGCAGATGATTATTTATCAAAAATGTATAGTGAATTTAATGAACTTTTTGATGATGAATTTTTTGATTACAGACCAGCTATGAGACTTATAAAACAAATTATAGAAATGAAATACAAGGAAAGGATCAGCATATGTGATTTGGGGTGTGGAAATGGAGAATTATTACTTAATTTAGATAATGAAAAATATGATTTGTATGGAGCGGATTTAAGTGATAAGAGAGTTTCAAGGCTTGTTAGTCATGGGATAAATGCAGTTAGCTCGAGAGTGGAAAAAATACCATTTGATGACAGAACTATGGATGTTGTTTCTTGCCTGGAGTGTTTAGAGCATGTTTTTGATCCAACGATGGTTTTGAAGGAGATTGAGAGAGTATTAAAACCAGGTGGAAGGTTATTAATTTCGGTACCATATCAAGCTAATTGTGAAAGTGAGACACATGTAAGGCAATGGGATGAACGCAGATTATTTTCATTGTTAGAAGAAAAATTTGAAATAGAAAATATGATAAGAATTCCATATATAAATAGTTTTAATATGGATAATTTATTTGTGTCAGCAATTTTAAGATAATAGGAGAAAATATGGCAGTTGTTAGCATAGTAATGCCTGTATATAACGGCGAAAAATATTTAAGACAATCTATTGCAAGTGTATTGAATCAGACGTTTCAGGATTGGAATTTAATAATTGTTGATGACTGTTCTACAGATTCTTCACCTGAAATTATGAATGAATATGCAAAAGCAGATTATAGGATTCAGGTTATACACAACGAAGTAAACAGTAAGATACCAGCATCACTTAATAATGGGTTTGAAAAGGCAGCGGGCAGATATTATACCTGGACATCAGATGACAATATATATGCGCAGGATGCTATTGAGAAAATGGTTAAATATCTGGATGAGCACCCGGATACAGGTCTTGTATATTCTAATATGAGATTTATTGATGGAGAAGGCAGAGAAACAGGAATATATGAATCTAAGCCAGAGGATATATTCAGTAATAACTGCGTAGGCGCATGCTTTATGTATAGGGCAGATATTGCCAAAGAAGCTGGCAAATATAGTGCGGACTGGTTTTTAGTGGAAGATTATGAGTATTGGCTGAGAATAAGAAATATAAGTAAGATAGGTCATATAGATGAATTGTTATATAAGTACAGACGTCATGAGAGAAGCTTATCAGAAACCAGGATGATACAGGTAAGAGAGAAATTATATGACTTAAGACTTAATATTATTCAGAAGATGAATGATAAGATTCCAGGCAGAATTAAGACAGAATTATTCAAGGAAATGTGGCTGCAGAATTCCGAAAGGCATGATGAGTTGCTTAAAGTATTTTGGAATGGAGAAATGCCGGATGATTTACAATGGCTTAAAAGAAGAGGAATAATTGATATGAGTAAAAAAGTGGTTTTGTTTGGAGCAGGAGTGTTTGGTGCTAAGGCACTGGATTATCTTGGAGAAGAAAAAGTGTATTGTTATGTAGATAATAATCCGGAGCTGAAAGATAAGATTGTTAATGGTAAGATTGTAAAATCTTTTGATGATATGAAGGAACTTGCAAAGACTTATCAGATTGTAATTGCTGTTGATGCCCACAAAGCAGGTATATTAGCGGAGCAATTAGAAAATGCCGGAATAACGGAATATATAACTTATCTTGAGATGGTTAACAATTATAAAAAACCGGAATTATCCGGACAGGTTGACTGGATAAAAACTACGGAAAAGGCAAAAAACTGGATAATTAATAATTCTATAAAAGGAGAGGGGATAATTAATAATTCCCTGTACAAGAAGAGTTATCCGGAAGTCAGCGGATATTATATTCCAACACTTTTAAGATGGGGATTCAGAGATCTGGCTGTTACATATGCCGGATGGTTGTGCTCAATACAGCATGAAGAGGGGGCGTGGTATGATACGGATGATAAAGAACCATATGTGTTTGATACAGCCCAGATTCTTAAAGGGTTAGTGGCTATATATCAAATAAAACCTGAGGTTAAAGACAGCTTAATAAAGGGATGTGAATGGTTATTAGGGCAGATTACAGAAGAAGGCAGATTAGTTACTCCTTCTAAGGCAGCGTGGGGTAATGATGGAGTGTGTTCAGAACTGATACATCTATACTGTCTTTCACCGTTGATAGATGCAGCAAAGCTTCTTGATAAACCGGAATATGAGAAGGCAGCAAGAAAGGTGGCTGACTATTATATTAGGAATTATAAAAATGAAATTCTTGACTTTGGATTCCTGTCACATTTTTACTCATATGTTATGGAGGCACTTTGTGATATAGAAGAGACTGAGCTTGCAAGAGAAGCAATGGACAAACTTTCTGTAATACTTGATGAAAAAGGATATATTCCGGCATTCAAGAATGTTGACTGGGTATGCTCGACAGGAATGTTCCAGCTGGCAATCACGTGGTATAAGATTGATGATATTGAAAGAGGAAATAAAGCATTAACATATGCAGCAAAGCTTCAAAATGAAACAGGTGGATGGTTTGGAAGCTACGCCGTAATTGATAATCCAAAACCTACAGATAAGAAGGAGTATCCTGATTATATACCTGATGGGGAAATAAGCTGGGCGGTTAAGTATTATCTGGACGCTGTTTTTTATAAGAACAGATTAGAGTTTGATATACAGGCGGATAGTTTTTCATCATCAATTTCAAAGGAAGATGGAAGATATCAGGTTATACTTAAAGAAATTAATTCTGTGCAGAAAGTGGGTATGAAGATAATTGATGTTGGATGTGGAAAAGGAAGATTTTTAACGAATCTTTTAGAGGACTTAAAAGATTCACAGTTATATGCGGTAGATATTTCAGATCAAGTAATGGGAAAATTACCAGAGAGAATAGTAAAAGAGAATGGATTGCTCACGCAGATTCCATATGCTGATAATACATTTGACATAACGTATGCTGTGGAATCTCTAGAACATGCAATATTTCCAGAAAACGCCATCAAGGAGATGCTGCGAGTGACGAAAGCTGGCGGGAAGGTAATAGTTGTAGATAAGTCGGTAAAAGCACTTGGAATGCTTGAAATAGATGCATGGGAGCAGTGGTTTGATGATGAAATATTTGAAAATGCTATTAAAGGTTCAGGTTCATCTTTAAAGGTAATAGACAGAATAGCATATGATGGTTATGAAGCAGATGGGTTGTTTAAGGCTTGGGTTATTACAAAATAACATATATTTTTATGAGGTAGAAAATGGTTGACTTACAATTTGATGATAAAAATTATTTTATATTTTATGCGGCCACTGAATATAATGGTAAACTATATATATCAGACCCGGATAACAGGGGATTGCTAGTATATGATTTGGATACAAAAGAGATTAATGTTAAAAATATTTTTATGGCCGAAAATGTGAGAGATAATTATTGGTCGGCTTTTTCTTATAATGGTGAAATATGGTTTGTTCCGATAAGAGATAATCAGAAGATTGCCATATATAATATTGATAATAACAGTATTGAATATCTGAAAATTCCAAGATCAGAACACGTATGTGAATATCAGCCTTTTAGCAATAGTTATGTAGTAGGTAATAAGGTTTATCTGACGCCAGCGTATTATGACAGCATATTATGTGTAGATTTAATTACTAGAGAAATTGAAAAAATAGATATAGGTATTTATACATATTCTGGCGATGTTCATGCTACATATAAATGGTCATGCATGGAAAAAAATAAAATTTATTTCTGCCCGTTTAATAATTCACTGGTAAAAAGTTATGATGTGGTTAATGGAGTTGTTGAAGACATACCAGTATCTGTTTCTAGCGGTATGTATACCAATATTATAGTTAAAGATGATTATATTTATTTAATGCCACAGAAACTTGATAACGGCATATTGAAGTATAATTTAAATGATAAATCACAAGAAACTGTATATATTAATGCCCAATACGATAATACGACACAGTATGAGTGTTATTTTATGTTTGATGATGTAATATATGGACTTCCATTAGATGGCAATATAATGTATTTATTTGATTGTACGTCTGGAAATGTAGATACTATAGAAATAAACAATAATATTGAAAGCATATATTCATATTATTTTGCACAGAAAATAAATGAAAGGAGATATTTAATAATATCTAATAACGTAAAAAATCCTTGTCTGATCTGGAAAAAAGATGAAATTGAATTAATAGATATAAAATTACCAAAGGATTATTTTATGAAGGTATTATTGATGGAGATAGAGAAAAGGAGATAGCGTATGTATATTTGCTCAAATAATAATTGTTGGTTTACTAATATTGGGGAGGCATTTATAGACTTAGGAGTTAAATCTATTGTTCATAATCTTGCAAAAAAGGATGATGCTATTCATTATGCCTGTGTATCTCCTATGTCCAATACATATCTTCCAAAATCAGCATCAGACAGAGCATTTAGAAATGATGCTTTTTACGAACCAGATGTTCTTTTTTTTGCAGGGATGTATGCTACTAGTGAGGCATTTATAAATGATGGATCTTGTATAACGTATGAGTTTGCAAAAGAATTAAGAAAAAAAGGAAAACAAATTGCATTTATAGGGGTTGGAGGAGAAAATTATACTGATAAAGAAAAAAGCGATGTACTTAGAGGAATGGAATTATTAAAACCGCTTTTTATTATAACAAGGGATAAAAAAACATATGATTTATATTCTGATTATTTTGAGTGTAAAAAAGGGCTTGATTGCGCATTCTGGCTGAATGATGAATATAATCCGGTGGGGGTGGGACATAAAAATTATATAGTATCAACATTTAACAGATCTGATGAACCTTTGGAACTGACAGATAGAGAGCATTATGTACATCCTTGGCATTTTCAATATACACTTGATGAAAGTAAAACAAGATATTTATCAAAAAACAATTTGTTTGTATCGGATAGCCCGTATGAATATTTAACATTGTATGCAAATGCTGATAAGGTGTATACAGATATGGTTCATGCAACGATACCATCTTTGGTATATGGAACACCAGTAAAATATTATCAGATAGATAATAGAAGAGATGCGTTCGAAAGTTTGGATTATATTCATAAAGATGATGAGGGATTTTTATATATAGATAAACGACTTTTAGATATAGAAAAGAAACAGATAGAGGAATATGCATTGAAAAAATTAAATGAAAAATAAAACGAATACGGATTTTTGGTAAGCAGAGAGTGACAATATTTATGGATAAATTGATAATATTTGGGGCTGGTAATTATGGAAAAAAAGCATATGAAAAATTACAATATAAAGATATAGCTTTTTATGTGGACAATAACACTGATTTAAGAGGGAAAACATTATATGATATAAAGATATTGGATTTTAATACATATAAAACAATAGCTCAGGAGTATAGTCTTATTATAGGACTATCAGAAAACAGAGAGAAAGAGCTTATGGAACAGCTTTTTCAAAATGAAATAAAAGATTTTGTTTTGTATTCGGAAATAGATGATTACTTGAGCGGAAAAATTTGTTTGAATTCTGAATTAAGAGAAAAACATCTGGTGTCACTTCTAGAATATTATAAAAAAAAGGAAATTATTCTTGAAAAGAAAAATAAGATTTTGATGAATAATGTAGATATTCGCCACTTAAAGCCAGCAAGAGGATACATAAGGAAAATACAGTTGAAAATGTTATCTTTTGCACAGGATATATTTTCAGATTTACCAAATGAAATTCATCCTTTTCTGGTTGCAGGAAATGTTTTGGGATATACAAGGAATAATGGCTTTATACCATGGGGTGATGATGTTAACTTTGGAATGATGAGAGACAGCTATAATAAATTTATAGATTATTACGAAGAGAATTATAGGGTGTTTATAAGTGATGTTGATTATCGTAAAGAATACTCAGAACCAAAATATATAGACCGATTATTAAATGCGTATCCTGATGAGGATTTTATAGTTGTTTTTCCTTGCTATTTGCAGGTTAACAGAGGTAAAACTTTATATGATAGAAAAGTGTGTAATATATTTTGCTTTGATTCTTTTAAACCAGATTATGAATTTAGAGAGTATAAAGACAAAATTCTTCAAATTAACGATAGAATAATGAATACATACTTTTCCGTAGAAAGAATAAATTATATAAAAAATGAATTGAAAGTAATTAATGATAAATTCGACCCAGAAGGAGAAAATATTTATTTTTCATTAGATAGCATGCTGGCTATAAAGAGAAATAATGATAGCTGGATTAAAAAAGATTGTATTTTTCCATTAAAAGCAGTTGATTATGATGGGTATAAATTTTATGTACCTAATAATTCTGATGAATACATAAAATATGAGTATAAAAATTATGACGAATTTCCTAGTGATTACGGGGTTACAACACGCGATTATATATATGATTTATATGTTACTGTAGAGTTTTATATTATTGATTCATTTGAAATATATCATTTTTTACCTTTGTACAGGTTGCTAAGAGAGAAAGGCGTATATGCTATTTTTGTGCTAGAAGATGAGAGTAGAAATGCATCAGGGAAATGGGTTGATTATAAAAATGCAAAGCAGATATTGGATGATAAAGAAGTTGAATATTCTGAGTATTATAATGAAAAAGCAGATATTGTTTTTACAACTCAAGGTGTAGAAATTTTGACAAAATATTCGCATTCCATAAAGATAGCCTTGGCATATGGACCAGCATTTAATAATGATGATTTTTTAATTACACCTAAAAGCACAATAGGTTTTGATTATAAATTTGTTAATGGAGAATTTCAAAAGGATATTCTTTCAGAGAAAAATTATATTAATAAAGAACATATCATAAATGTGGGCTATCCAAAACATTACGGATATAAGTATTCAATAGAGAATAAGGATAAGGTGGTAAAAGAATTAAATATTAACACGGAAAAGCAGATTCTGGTGTATCTGCCAACATGGGATCATGATCCTTCTGTAGAGGCATATTATGATGAGATTATGAAATTGAAGGAACAATATTTTGTTGTTACAAAACCTCATCATTGTACATTCAGATTAGAATCACAGGCTGAACGATTAAAAAAGATATATGAATTGTCGGATGTTGTTCTTGATGGAAATTATGATTTTGAGAAAGCGGTAAGTATTGCAGATGTTTTATTATGTGATGCAACATCGGGTGCTTCAACAGAAAGCAGGGTTCTTAATCCAGAAGCCAGGTTAGTGCTTTTATCTACCAGAACTGATATTAAAGAGTATTTCTACAGCGAGATAGAAGATTTTGCTGATGCAGTTGTCAATAATCCAAATGATTTATTGGGAGTTATGGATGGTTTAGATGATCGGCAAAAGGATTGGAAATATATTATTGATATGGATAAAGATGAAGAAGATTTATGGCATGTAATGAAAACTATTATTAAAGACAATCATCTGAACAAATTATAAAGAAGCCTTATCGGGAGAATTGATAAGACAGAACCACATACTACAAGCCTGATGTATGCACTGGGAGGCAGACTTAATAAGCAAAGGATGGGTATTATTAAAAGAATGCGAAAAGTCATAATTTTTGGAACGGGATTATATGGAAAGCAGGCATTACAGTTTTTTACAAGAGAAAATGTTATGTTCTGGACGGACAACAACGAATATATACATGGAAAACTGATAGAAGGAATAGAAGTGATTCCACCATCAGAATTAAAGAAGTATCTAAATGAATGTGTGATTGTTATTGCCGCAAAACCTGAATTTTTTAATCAGATAAAGTATCAGCTGAATAAAGAATATGGTATAGAAATGGCATTGAATTACACATTTTTGAAGTCATATATAAATGATTCAGGTATATCGGTTGGAGAGTTTTTGAGTAGCTGTATGGAAAAGGATATATACAGACTGATGTTTTATTATGCAGAGGAACAAGAGAAACATGCGCAGGAGCAGGCTGAGTTCTTTGTTTCGGTTTCTGATATACGAAGATTGAATCCGGCAAGAGGTAAAGCAAGAAGATTTCAATTAGAATTACTCATGTCAGCATATAGATTGAGCGAAGATTTGAGGATGTTAGGATTTGAGATTATGATCGAAGGTGGAACTCTTATAGGAGCAGTCAGACATGGGGGATTTATTCCGTGGGATGATGATATAGATTTCATGATGCTGCGTAATGAATACGAAAGAATGATAGAATTTTATAAAAATGATGGTTTATTTTATAGTTCTGAGGCGCCCTATTATGATGAAAACACGTTGTATTCAGAAATGTCGGACTTTCTTAATGAATGTGGTAATGATTATGTGTTCTGTTCTAATGGAAAGTTTGTAAAAGTGTTCTTTAAAAGAACTCCGGAACCAATTGTTTTAGATATATTTCCAATAGATTATTACAATGATGATGTTAGCTTTGAACAGCTTCAGGATATTGATTTGCAGCTTAAAAAGGAATTTGATAGTAAGACTGATAAGTCAGCTGCTAAAAGAGATAAATGGTATAAAGCGATAAGAAGCAGTGGCAAAATAGTTAGTAAGATGGAATCTTCACAATTATGTTATGGATTAGAAACAGATTTTATTAAAATTTGTAATAGTTATGTTTCATTAAAGGATGTACTTCCTCTTAAGGAAATTAATTTTGAAAATAAGGTTTTCTTAGGACCTGGTAACCCAGATAAAATGCTTGAAATGGAATTTGGTGATTATATGCAGTGGCCAAATGATGCCGGAAGTACCACACATGGTGCTAACAGAAGGTTTTCAAGGTATAAGAATTACAGTAATCCACGTTATATTCACACAAAGTTTGAAGCTGAGGATTTCTGCAAAGAGATTAATGGGAAAGCAGGCAATTATCAGCTCATAGTTGAAAAGTATAAGATATTTAACTGGAAGGAATATTTTGATATTGTCGATTATCTTGATGAACATGATATCAGTTATATAGTGTATGCATAAGGAGGAAGTATGGTTCTGAAATATGACTCTCTGGAAAAAGTTAAGGAACATGTACAATACAATAATTCCCCTGTTGTAATTTATGGAGCAGGAATGATAGGACAGATTATTATGCCATATATGATTACAAGTTCAGATCTGCTCGACAATCTGTTGTTTTATGTGGATGGAGATAGAAGAAAACAGCAACAGACTATACATATTGGGAACAGGGACATAGAGATAAAATCGCCAGAGATTCTGGACAAACTTCCTTGTGATGCAGTAGTTCTTATTACTAACAGCAATTATACAGGAATAGTTGACATGTTTAATTCAATTGATGCATTAAAAGAAAATGTTGTGGTAATTATTCCAATTATACTGGCAATCAGGGCAAGACGGCTGGGAATGGGCAGCTATTCTGACAGACCATCAAAGACAAGAATTCCGAAGGTGATTAATTATTGTTGGTTTTCGGGAATTCCGATGCCTGATTATCTTGTAAAATGTATTGAATCATGGAAAAGATTCTGTCCTGATTATAAGATTGTCCGTTGGGACGAGGATAATTATGATGTAGGGAAAAATTTGTACATGAAACAGGCATATGAGGCAGGAAAATGGGGATTTGTACCTGATATAGCCAGACTAGATATTCTTTATAATTATGGAGGATTGTATATTGATACAGATGTAGAGATAATTAAAAATCTTGATGATCTTCTTGTAAATGAAGCATTTACCGGAGTGGAGAAATGGGGAAATGTTAATATGGGTGGATGTAGTGGAGCAGTTCCCCATCATCCAATGATTAAGAAGATGCTGGACTTCAGAATAAATGAAAAGTTTATTTTGCAAGATGGAAGTCTTAATCTTACTACCTGTGGATATTATGAAACGATGCCGTTTATACAGGAGGGATTCGTCCCTGACAATACAACGCAGATAATTGATGGGATGACTATTTATTCGTCAGACTATTTTCAGCCGTATGATTATATGAGCGGCGAGACATGTATAACTAATAATACGTATTCGATACATCATTTTAATGGCGGATGGATTGATGAGAGACATCGGAAAGAACGTCAGAAGACGAAAGATAATTTTCAGAGAATACAAAAGAAAATTTTAGGATGATTTTTATATGACTTCATTCGTACGGATGTTATCAACAAGAAGAAATAAGGAGATTTAAGTTTTATGTTATCAAAAGAAGAATTTAATATATTGTATTATTTAGTTAAAAATCCAAATGTATCGGAGAAAAAAATAGCAGAATCATTGGATTTATCAATGACGGAAATTAATTATTTGATTTCTTTTTTAAAGAAACAATCTTATTTATCGGAGGATAGAAAAATTACTGTAAATGGGTATTCTGCATTAGAACCATATAAGGTAAAAAATGCTATTATTCTTGCGGCAGGATTTGCATCACGTTGTGCGCCTCTTTCATATGAACGTCCTAAAGGACTTTTTATTATCAAAGGGGAAATCTTGATAGAACGTCAAATTAAGCAGTTGCTTGATAAAGGTATTACGGAAATATATGTTGTTGTAGGTTATAAGAAGGAATTGTTTTTTTATTTAGAAAAGAAATACGGTGTAAAACTTATAATTAACACGGAATACACTGTTAGAAATAATTTGTCATCTGTTTATGCTGCAAAGAAATATTTCGGTAATAGTTATATATGCTATTCAGATAATTATTTAAATGTAAATGGTTTTGAAACATATGTTTATGAATCTTATTTTGCGGGTATGTATTCTGAAAAATATATTGACGAATATGTAATGAATTTTGATAAAAAAGGACTGATAAAGCAGTATTATCTTGGAGATGCTAATTGCTGGTATCAGATGGGGGAAATGTATTTTGATACAAATTGTGCACAGAAATTTCTAGAATTAATGGATAGGGAATATGATTATCCGAGTATCTATGATATGAAGATTGATGATTTTTATATTAGACATTTGTCATGTCTTGATATCTTTATTAAGAAATATCCTAAAAATGCATTTTTAGAATTTGATACAGTCGCAGATATAAAACATTTTGATAAGAAATTTGTGCAGAATATGGGTGAAAATATTTTGACAAATATATGTGATGTTCTAGATTGTAGTGACGAGGAAATCTTAAATATTCACCAAATAAAAAGAGGACAAACTAATATAATTTTTAGTTTTGAATGTAGAGGGCAAAAATATATTTATAGGCACCCAGGAGCCGGAACAGAACAGATTATTGACAGATATAAGGAAGCAAGAACACAATATTTTGTGAAAGAAATAGGTTTGGATCCATCATTAGTAGAGTGTAATCCAGAGAAAGGATGGAAAATTGCTAAATATATAGATAATGTTCCATTTGAATATAATGACAGAGAAGACGAAAAGAGAGGAATAAAATTAATTCGAAAACTGCATATAGATAATCACTATAGGTTGGGCTGGGATTTTGATTTTATAGAAAAGGCACGTGAAATTCAAAATAAGATTTCGAAGTCTTATTATAATGCGTTTGAGCAATTTGAAGCGTTGAGAAAAAAAATAGAAAAAGTATATTGTTTGTCTAAATTAGATAATATTGAACCCGAGATGTGTCATAATGACATATGTGCTAATAATATCCTATTGGGAAAAAATGGTAGTTTTTTAATAGATTGGGAGTATGCGGGGGATAATGATCCAGCTGCGGATATTGCTTCTTTTATTATTAATTATAAGAACAGTCCAAGTGACTGTGATAGAATTTTGATTGAATATTTTGGACGGGAGTTAACAATAGATGAGAGAAGACATTATTATGCATATATTGCAATAACTGCTTATTATTATTTTTCTTGGGCAGTATATATGGAAAGTAGTGGACATGATATTGGCGAATTTAGTTATTTATGGTTTAACTATGCAGACTATTATAGTAATAAGGCTGAAAAAATGTATTGAGAAATGTGGAAGGAATTTTAGAAGATGAATAAAAAAAATATAAGATTAAAGAGAGTTCTTGGATTTGCTCCAACGTATGGTGCTGCGGTAGGACTCGTTGTTTCAGGAACAGCAATGTTTTCTGTAGGGACCGTTGCTGGAAGAGTAGGATATGCAACATTTATCTCTGCATTTATAGCGTTAATTCCTATGATGATGGCAGCATTTGCTTTTGGAGAATTAACAGCTATGTTACCAGGTGGAGGAATGATCTCAGATTATACTCTTCCGGCAATGGGGAGATTTTGGGCGACATTTTCTTTGCTAAGTGGTTATGTTGTTTTAATTGCTACTGATGGTGGTGCACAATTGGTTATTGGTGGTCTGGCAATTCAAAAAATGGTAGGAATACCACAACTTCTAGTAACGCTTATAATGTTATTATGTGTAGTGATAATAAATGTATTTAATGTAGGAATATATGGAAAAGTAGAAACAGTAATTACAATATTTATGATGATACTATTTGCTATGCTGTCAATATGTGGGTGTAGTCATTTAGGAGAGTTGTATACTGGGGCTGTTCCACAAAATTTGAATTCAAGCCTAAAATCTGATTTAAATTGGAGTAGTATATTAAGCAATGCTGGAGCCGCAGTGTGGTTTTTTATAGGATTTGAGTTTGCCTGTCCTATGGCAGAGGAAAATGTGAAGCCATATAAAAATATACCATATGCATTAATATTTGGATTATTGACTATTTACTTAGTAGATTCGTTATTTGCATTTGCAGCAGTTCGTTATACAGACGTAAATATATTACAAAATTCATCAACACCACAGCTTGATGCTGCAACAGCAATGCTTGGAAAAACAGGTTCTGTTATTATGGTGTGTCTGACTTTTTTTGCTGCATTTACAACAGCAAATGCGTATATAGCATCATTGCCAAGAATGTTGTATGGATTAGCTCGTGAAAAGTTAGTTCCAAGTTTTTTTGCAAAGATTAATTCTAGGACAAGAACTCCCATATATGGAATTATATTTACTTCAACGATTATATTTATTACAGTTTGCTATATAACATTAAATGGGGCAAGGACAGAAGTAGTTCAAGGACTTATTAACATTGCTTCAATTACTTGGTTAGTGTCATATGGTATAGCAATGCTTGATGTTTTAATTTTGAGAAAGAAATATCCACAATTTCCAAGATTATGGAAGGCGCCATTAGCTAAAATAACTATGCCAGTTGGATTGATAGGTGTTATTTTTTCTATATATACATTAAGAGATTCGTTATTATATGCGATAATTTGTATGATAATTATTTCCATATATATTTTAATTTGGGGCAGAATGAAAAAAGTAAACATGAAAGAAATTCCAAATATAAAAACAATGGTATCTGATATTAGAGAAAGAGCAGAATATCTTGAGATATGGGATGAGGCAGTAGATAAGTGGTGTAGAGAAAATGAATAAAAAAGAGGCTCTATATTTCACAGACTTAGTTGAAATTTTGAAATCAATTCCGGATATTGAAATTAGTACAGAAGATGATGGATTTAGTATTAAGATAAATAGTCATAGTCCATTGGAGGAGGTTAAATGTAAATATGTATGTGAGAATAGAATATGGTCAAAGAACTATATATTGGTTTTTGAAGTAAAAAAGAAAACAGTAAGTAATTGTGAAGATATAATAGTATTAAACAAAGCAACTTGGGATCAGAAAAATAATAACTATAATTTGATTGTAAATAGACTGAATGATAATGAGCTATTATCCAATATGGTGCAGAAATTTATAAAATTAGGTGGCTGTATAAAAATTAATATATATAATCAAATTATAAGGATAAGAGCTAATATGTTGCCTGGAACAATAGTAAGCCTTATTTTACCTCCGATAACAAAGTTTATTGTTCCTCAAAAAAATGAAATTGTTTTATTACTTCAAATTATACAAATTATCTTAAAGGAACTGAAATATAGTTATGAGGAGGAAGTTGAATAAAAATTGTAATGAAAAGTGGAATCATGTTTACAATAAAGTTATATAATAAAACGTTACATGTTTATGGATAATTTTTTAGTGCATGGAGGCAACAATGAATTTTGAATTAACCGCATCTATGATGTGTGCCAATTATGGTAATCTGGAAAAAGAAGTAAGAGATCTTGAGGCAGGGGGCATTGACTCATTTCATATTGACATTATGGATGGGCGTTATGTGCCAAATTATGCTATGTCTTTAAATGATATGCGCTATATAAGATCTGCCACGGACAAACCTCTGGATGTGCATCTTATGATCGAACATCCAAGTACACATATAGGAATCTTTCTGGACTCCTTACATAAGGGAGATACAGTTTATATCCACCCGGAGGCTGAGTATCATCCATCGACGACTCTTCAGAAGATTATTGATGCCGGAATGGTGCCGGGGATTGCCATTAATCCGGGTACGAGTATAGAAACTGTCATGGAGATGCTTCAGATTGTGGATAAGGTTTTGGTAATGTCCGTTAATCCGGGAAATGCAGGACAGATGTATTTGCCATATGTTGGTAAAAAGATAGTGCGTTTGCTGGATATGAGACAGGATATGCGTTTTGAGGTTTACTGGGATGGAGCCTGTGGACCGGACAAGATCAAAACTTTTGCACCTATGGGTGTAAAAGGATTTGTCCTTGGAACTACTGTTTTGTTTGGCAAGGGTAGACCATATGCAGAAATATTGAAAGAAGTCCGGGAACTGGACATTTAGGTGCTGTATTATGAAAAATAAAAATTATGCAATTATTCTGGCTGGTGGAAGTGGAAGCAGACTTGGTGATGACATACCGAAGCAGTATATATACGTAAATGGCAGGATGATAATTGAATATTGTCTGGAAACGATAGCTTTACATGAAATGATTTCCGGAATAGAGATAGTAGCAGCGGACAACTGGCAGGGTGATTTGGGTAAAAGTCTGGAGAAATTGCCGGTTGAGGCAAGAGATAAGTTTATCGGGTTTTCAAAACCCGGTGAAAACAGGCAGCAGTCGGTGTATAATGCACTTGAAGATCTTGCTGGTTTTGTAAATAAACAGGATAGTGTGATGATTCATGATGCGGCGCGTCCTCTGTTACAAGCGGATCTTATAACTGATAGTATAAACAAACTTGATGAGCTGGATGGACATTATGACGGAGTGATGCCGGTACTTCCAATGAAAGATACGGTTTATTTTTGTAAGGATGGAAGATCAGTTTCATCTTTGTTGAACAGGGAACAGATTTTTGCAGGGCAGGCTCCGGAACTATTTAGATACGGAAAGTATTTAGCTGCGAATAGAGCATTGCTGCCGGATAAGATTCTTGAAATTAATGGATCAACGGAGCCGGCTATCATGGCTAGGATGAATATTGCTATGATAGCTGGTGATGAGAGGAATTTTAAGATAACAACGGCTGCAGATCTGGAAAGATTTCGGGAGGTTATTGAAAAAAGTGAAATATAAGGATAGATATAAAGTTGAATCTACTATGAAAGCATATAATTTACGTGGGGTATCTGATCTGCAATTCGAGAATGTTGATATACCTGTACCAGAGGATAGTGAAACGCTGGTTCAGATAAAAGCGGCCGGAATTTGTGGATCGGATATCCCACGTATTTTTGTTAATGGAACATATCATTTCCCAACGATTCCCGGACATGAATTTTCCGGGATAGATGTTAAAACTAAAAAGAGGGTTGGAGTTTTTCCGCTTATACCATGTCGTAAATGTAAGCCTTGCCGTGATGGTAGATATGAAATGTGTAGAAATTACAGTTATCTTGGATCAAGGACTGATGGTGGTTTTGCAGAGTATGCTGCTGTGCCAGAGTGGAATATGATAGAATTGCCGGATAACGTGACTTTTGAGCAGGCAGCAATGCTCGAACCAATGGCGGTTGCGGTACATGCTATGAGAAGCATTTCTCCATCTTGTGATGATACAGTTGCTGTAATGGGACTTGGAACGATAGGGATGCTGCTGGTTATGTTTTTGCTTGACGCTGGTGTCACGGATATTTATGTCATTGGAAATAAAGATTTTCAGCGGAAGACTTGTAAAGCTATGGGAATTGATGAAATAAGATACATAGATGCAGCTTCTGAAGAACAGAATTCAGCCGTTGCAGAGCAGATAATGAATGTCACACATGGGAGAGGTGTCGGGGTATTTTTTGAATGTGTTGGCAAGAATGAGACAATAGAGACGGCACTTAAAGTTACAGCTCCTGGTGGAAGAATACAGCTTGTCGGCAATCCAGCATCTGACATTTCGTTTGATAGGGATACATATTGGAAGATTCTGCGTAATCAGCTTACAGTAAAGGGAAGCTGGAATTCTTCATTTACACGTGACGATGATGATGACTGGCATTATGTATTAAATAGGCTTAAAGAAGGAAAAATATATCCGGAAATGTTCATCTCGCATAGGTTTGGTTTTAATGAACTGAATAAGGGGCTTGATATAATGAAAAATAAGACGGAGGACTACATTAAGGTCATGATAGAATAATAGAGAGTTTTTTGTAGATTCTCCAGCATGAACTCTATTTTATGACGATAGACATAGAAAAATGCTTGACCCATAGTGGATGAACATATTGTATATTTTTTTAGAGTGGTATAATTGAAACATATTAAGAGGTGGGTCGTATGATTTTAGTAGATAAAGACATTAAAGGATATGTTCACAATATTTTAGGGCGGATCGCTGAGAGGAATTCCAGAATGAGACAAGGGCTGGTTGTTAGTGGTCCGCATTATCAGCCGGGACACAAGACATATGCGTTTTTGAGGGTTACAAATATATCAAAGAATATCATAACTCTTTCTAGAGGAAATAAGATAGCACAGATTATATTTGAACAGCTTACAGGAAAACCGGATGTACCATATAGCATTCAGATGAATGCTTCTTATCAAGATGAAGTTGAGTATAAAGGGCTTGGAAATTATAAGCAGACAAAGCGCAAGCTTGCTCTCAATTAATTATCAGGCATTTACAAATGCAGCTCTTTTGGTTTTGGTAATAGCGGTTATCGCATTGTGTATCAGTATATTGTAGAGAAGAGAGGATCATCACTGATTATCGACTTTTCAATAAGCTATGGATAGGCTATGATATCCATAGCTTATTTTTTAAAATAATAATTATCCAGTACGGCATATGTTTTTATAAAAAAGTGTGTATGATAACAAGAAGAGATGGAGGTGGTAAATGATATGGCAGTAAATGTTGCAATCGGAGTACAAGACTTTTCAACATTAATTGAAAACAATTATTTTTATGTGGATAAAACCCTATTTCTGAAGGAATGGTGGGATAGTGGCGATAGTGTTACATTGATCACAAGACCGAGACGTTTCGGAAAGACATTGACAATGAGTATGACAGAGCAGTTTTTTTCATTGGAATATGCAGGACGCTCTGATTTGTTTGAAAACCTGAAAATCTGGCAGGATGAGAAATACCGCAACCTGCAGGGAACGTATCCATTCATCAGCCTTTCATTTGCGAATATAAAAGAACCGACATATGAATTGACTCAGAAGAAAATCTGCGATCTCATAGCGCAATTATATTTTAAGTATGATTTTATAACAGAGTGTAATGCTTTGATCAGGGAAGAAGTAAACCTGTATAAAAAAATCATGAATAATATGGACTATGTAGATGCTACACTTTCGCTAAACTATTTATCAGGATTTTTATATAAATATTATGGAAAGAAAGTAATCATTTTATTAGATGAATATGATACGCCTATGCAGGAAGCGTTTGTAGATGGATACTGGGATGAACTGGTGACGTTTACGAGAAGCCTTTTCAATTCAACTTTCAAGACAAATCCGGCATTGGAACGTGGTATTATGACAGGAATCACATGTGTCAGTAAAGAGTCTATTTTTTCGGATTTAAATAATCTGAAAGTGGTTACTACTACATCAAATGAATATGCCACCACTTTTGGATTTACCGAATCGGAAGTGTTTGCAGCATTAGAAAAATGCGGTTTGGATAGTCAAAAAAACGAAGTGAAAAGATGGTACGATGGTTTTATTTTTGGAGGATGTAAAGATATTTATAATCCATGGTCTATTTTAAATTATCTTGATGAACAGCAGTATACAACATACTGGGCAAATACAAGTGCAAATAGTCTGGTAGCAAAATTAGTTCGTGAAGGAAATCGTAACATTAAGAGTAAATTTGAAAAACTGCTTTGTGGAGAATGTATCTGGTCGGAAATTGATGAACAGATTGTTTATAATCAGCTCAACGGCAATGAGCGTGCAGTGTGGAGTCTTTTGTTGGCAAGTGGATATTTTAAAGTCCTCTCATATGAAAAGTATAAGGATATTCCTGAGGGAACTGAGCCGAAGTATCAGCTTACGCTTACGAATCTGGAAGTGAAACTGATGTTCAACAGAATGATTCATGACTGGTTTGCTATGGCACGACCGGATTACAATGACTTTATAAAAGCAATGTTTGCAGGTGATGTAGACGCAATGAATGAATATATGAACAGGGTGGCGTTGCAGACGTTCAGTTATTTTGATACAGGAGAAAGAGCGTCCGGAGCTGAGCCGGAACGGTTTTATCATGGATTTGTACTGGGTCTACTCGTTGACTTACAGGATAAATATTATCTGAAATCGAATCGTGAAAGTGGTTTTGGAAGATATGATGTTATGCTTGAACCGAAAAATCCGGGAAAGGATAATGCCGTAATTATGGAGTTTAAAGTGCGAAGCACAAGAAAAGAGAAAAGTCTGGAAGAAACAGCGCAGTCTGCTATTGAACAGATAAAGGAACGAAAATACAGCGAAGAACTGAAAATGCGGGGAATCGCAGAAGAACAAATAAAAGAATATGGCTTTGCGTTTGAGGGAAAGACAGTATTGATTGTTGATTAAAGGGAGATGAACGCATACATTCCCTAAATCCGCACATACTATTTCCATAATAACCATATATGGAGGTAATGATGAGCGAGATGGACTACAACAATTCAGATAACAAAGCGGCAAATGACACTATCTGTCTTTTGCAGGAGTGCAGTGCCAGCTGCAAGATGGCTATAGAGAGCATGGATGAGGTAAGAGAGCATGTCGGTGACAAACAGCTGCGTGAGATCATAGACAAATATTATGATGCACATACTAAGCTTCGTGTAGACTGCCGTGAAGAGCTTGACAGATTTGACGCAGATGAAAAAGAACCAAATTTCTTTGCAAAGACTTCATCGAGTGTGCAGACAAAAGTGCGGATGAAAATAGACAATGATAAATCGCAGGCGGCGAAGATTTTGACAAAAGGATGCAATATGGGCATTGAATCTCTGAGTGAATATATTAATGAATATGACTGTGCAGACGATGGGAGTATGAAGATTGCAGACAGGCTGCGTGACCTTGAAGAGACGATGGTAGGTGATCTTGAAGCGTTCTTATAAAATAAGGTCTAAAATAAAACCGGATAGCATTCAGCTGTCCGGTTTTGTAGCAGATTTAATTATGAAAATGATTGATTCAGGCGAAACTGTCAAGCATCATTCCGGCATAAATCGAAGAAATATATGGAGTATTAAAGTTATGCCCCGGATTCTTGTAAGCAACAACTACTTTCGGAACATAATCCATAGGATTGACGGAGGCAGAGCCTGCCTTGTCGCCTATCATGTCGCGGAATGCAGACAGTGTGTGGAACGTTGCATCGGCACGATCTGGCTGGACTGCGTTTGAAAGGATATCCTTATCTATTGTGATTTTTCCATCATCGTTTGTCATAAGGCCGATGTATTCAAGTGAGGCCTTGCGGGATGTTGAAATTGAACTCATATCGCGCAATAGCTTGTTGGAGCCTGATTTGTCGGAAGAGTGTTCCTTTGCGGTATCTAAGATTCCATTATAGGCATCTATAAGGATCTGGACGTTATCAGCAACCGCATCAGAATTAGTCTTAAATCTTATCGAAACGGGCGTTGAGGCATCTGTTTCTTTGTTTAATGTGAGCTCAAAAACATTATTGATCGTAAATGTGTTCGATAAAGAAGAGTGTTCTTTGCCATTTAAAGTAAAACTTGAATTAGAGGCTTCAGAAGTAACTCTGTTTATCCCAAGTGTCTTCATGCCGGCAATCGAATCAGAACTTGCGGTAGGAGAAATAGAAAAAAGATATTTCTCGCTTTCGCTTAATCCTGTTTGGCTTGAAATAAGCTGTAAGGCGCTTTCATTGCCGGAATTATCAATTACATGCGATGTAATTCCGAGAGAAGCATTATTTATGAGATCTGAAAGTTTGTTGAGTATCTGAGAATTGTTCTCACCCTGACTTACGGTAAACTGAAATTCATAGGCAGAATTTGTCGTGTCAAGATTGAACGAGTAATTTCCGGGAACAAAGGACAACGCCTTGTTGTTCAGAAAATTTCCTGTGTTAATCTGTGGAGTGGCAATTTTATTGACTGAGATATCAAAACCATCAGAATTATTTTCTTCGTTGCCGTCACCTACATATTTTACATCAACAGAATCGGGGTCAGAAGATACTGCGACCTTTTTCTGGAAAGAGTCCGCAAAAGAGCCATAGCTGTCAGAGAGAGAAGCAACGGCGTTCTGGATATTCTTAGAACTTTCCTTAATATCGATGGCATACTTTTTAGCCTCTGACAGGTTGGAAATTTTGTACAGAGGGGACTCTTTGTTTGCCTTTATTATTTTATTGTAGACTTTACGCAAGTCGCTTTTCTTGTGTGAATCATAGCGCGATACTTCTTTATGTGCATAGTTGCTGACATAGTAAGCGTATGCGCTGTCGATCTTTGCCATATAGACCCCTCCTTTCTTCCGTGAAATATGTGCTGACGTGCACAGGGGTATTTTAAGTGGTGCATAAAATAGCACCGGTTAATAAATCCATTTATACGTATTTATTATATCGTCACAAAAAGCTATTTTCAACAGTGAAATACTTGTAAAAATCAAAAAAATGTATTATTATCAAAAAAATAGCATATTCAGACGGTACGATCAGCACTTTGTATATGGAAATGGCAGATAATTGAAGAAATATGGTAAAACCCCTTGACGGCGGTGGATTATCTATGATATATTATGTGGGCTTGGAAAATAGGTCTTTTTTTTATGCCTTTTTTTAAAGGCTGAAAAAACAACAAAGAATTTAAACGGAGGTGGAAGTCGTGCGTACAAAAATTACATTAGCATGCACAGAGTGTCAGCGTCGTAATTACAATATGACAAAAGACAAAAAAACTCATCCGGACAGAATGGAAACCAAGAAGTATTGTAGATTCTGCAGAACTCATACAATGCACAAGGAAACAAAATAGTCTGGGAACTGAGTAAAGGAGTACATTATGGGACAGAATGAAAAAGTCGAAAAGGCTCCAAAGACAAGCTGGTTTTCAGGACTTAAATCAGAATTCCAAAAGATTATCTGGCCTGAGAAACAGTCTGTGATTAGACAGACTCTTGCGGTGATAGCTGTTTCAGTCGTTACCGGTCTTATTATCGCGCTTCTTGACTGGGCAATCCATCAGGGCGTAGATTTCCTTATTGGTTTAAACATTTAACACGGAGGCAAAGTGATTATGGCAGAAGCGAACTGGTATGTAGTTCATACCTATTCAGGTTATGAAAACAAGGTCAAAGCAAATATTGACAAAACAATTGAAAACAGACATCTTGAGGACCAGATTTTAGAGGTACGCGTTCCTTTGGAAGAGGTAACAGAGGTAAAAAACGGTGTTAAAAAACAGGTTTCCAAGAAGATGTTTCCGGGCTATGTGCTTATTCATATGATTATGAATGATGACACATGGTACGTTGTAAGAAATACCAGAGGCGTAACCGGATTTGTTGGTCCGGGAAGTAAGCCGGTACCTCTCACAGAAGCCGAGATGAGACCTTTGGGAATCAAGGCTGAGAACGTTGTGGTAGATTTTGCTGAGGGTGACATGATAGTCGTTATCGGCGGTGTCTGGAAAGATACAGTTGGTGTTATCACAGCTATGAATCATCACAAACAGACAGTTACGATCAATGTAGAGCTGTTCGGTCGCGAAACACCGGTAGAAGTAAGTTTCGCAGATGTTAAGAAAACAAATTAAGGAGGCAATTCCAAATGGCAAAGAAAGTAGAAGGATACATTAAATTGCAGATTCCTGCTGGAAAGGCAACTCCAGCTCCTCCAGTTGGACCTGCACTTGGACAGCACGGTGTAAACATCGTAGAGTTCACAAAGCAGTTTAATGCAAAGACAGCCGATCAGGGCGACTTAATTATCCCTGTAGTTATTACTGTATATGCAGATAGAAGTTTTAGCTTCATTACTAAAACACCACCTGCTCCAGTATTGATCAAAAAAGCTTGCAAGATTCAGTCTGGTTCAGGCGAGCCAAACAAAAAGAAAGTTGCTAAGATCACAAAGGCACAGGTTCAGGAGATCGCTGAGCTTAAAATGCCTGACTTAAACGCAGCTTCACTTGAGTCTGCTATGAGCATGATCGCTGGTACAGCAAGATCAATGGGTGTTGAGGTAGTTGACTAGACCGGAAGCACTTAGCGAAGCCAAGCGTATAACGCGCCGGCTGAGGTTAGTGTGAGGTCGTTCTCTGAGATTAGTGAAAGCAAGCCTTTTGGGCGAAGCTTGAACTTAGCGAAGAGAACATACCCCTAAAATAGTTACAAATTTATGTAACCTAAATCAAAATAACAAAGAAACGTAAATAGTGGGAGGGACCCTCTCCCGATATTACCACCAGGAGGTTATTATTTCATGAAAAGAGGAAAGAAGTATCAAGACGCTGTTAAAGCATTTGATAAGAAAGAGCAGTATGATGTTGCTGACGCAATCGCTCTTGTAAAAAAGAATGCTACAGCTAAATTTGATGAGACAATCGAACTTCATCTTAGAACAGGTTGTGATGGACGTCACGCAGAACAGCAGATCCGTGGAGCTGTTGTATTACCACACGGAACAGGAAAAACAGTTAAAGTTTTAGTTTTCGCTAAGGGAACTAAGGTTGACGAGGCACAGGCAGCAGGAGCTGACTTCGTTGGTGGAGAGGAATTGATTCCAAAGATCCAGAACGAAGGATGGCTTGATTTCGACGTTGTAGTTGCTACACCTGACATGATGGGTGTTGTTGGTCGTTTAGGACGTGTCCTTGGACCAAAGGGCTTAATGCCAAACCCAAAGGCTGGTACAGTTACTATGGATGTAACAAAAGCTGTTAACGACATCAAAGCTGGTAAGATTGAGTACAGATTAGACAAGACAAATATTATCCATGTGCCAGTTGGAAAAGCATCTTTCACAGACGAGCAGTTAAACGACAACTTCCAGTCTCTTATGGGTGCAATTAACAAAGCAAAACCTGCCAGCTTAAAGGGTCAGTATATTAAGAGTGCAACTCTTACATCTACAATGGGACCTGGCGTTAAGTTAAACGTAGTTAAGATTTCACAGTAAGATATTTAGTAACTAGTAAATGAGTCGATAAGACCTATCAAACGCCAAGCGAAAAGTTTTGCGGAAAGTTATTGACATCCGTGATATAGTTTGATATAATTTACAATGCATATTGCCGAAGACAGTAGGTGCCGTAAGGCGTAAACGTAGAACCTACCGAGGGAATTTTCGAGATTTATCTTGAATTTTGACTTGTACCCTTCTGTCGTCAGGCAGGAGGGTTTCTTTGATTTATAAATCAAATACCTCATGTCTTTTATGCAAAAATCTAAAAGGAGGTAAATGAATCGTGGCAAAGGTAGAACTTAAACAGCCAATCGTAGACGAGATTTCTGGTGTTATCAAGGACGCACAGTCAGTAGTAGTTGTTGACTATCGTGGACTTACAGTATCAGAGGATACTCAGTTACGTAAACAGTTAAGAGAAGCTGGTGTGTCTTACAAGGTATACAAAAATACTTTAGTAAGCCGTGCAGTTGAAGGAACAGAGTTCGAGAGCTTAAGAGATGTCCTTGAAGGACCAAGTGCTTTCGCTGTTTCAACAGATGATGCAACAGCTCCAGCAAGAATTTTAGCTAAGTTCGCTAAAACAGCTCCAGCTTTAGAGATCAAAGCAGGTGTAGTTGAGGGAACATACTATGATGCTGAGGGAATGAAAGCAATCGCTTCAGTACCTAGCAGAGACGAGCTTCTTTCAAAATTACTTGGAAGCTTACAGTCACCTATTACAAATCTTGCACGTGTTCTTAATCAGATCGCAGAGCAGGGTGGATCAGCAGATGCAGCTGCAGAGACAGCTGAGGCCCCAGCAGAGGCTTAATATCGGTTGAAAAGAAAACAATAAATAGATCGTATATGGATCAAATTTTATAATGGAGGAAAATAAAATGGCAAAATTAACAACAGCAGAGTTTATTGATGCTATCAAAGAGTTAAGCGTATTAGAGTTAAATGATTTAGTAAAAGCTTGTGAAGAAGAGTTTGGTGTATCTGCAGCAGCAGGTGTTGTAGTTGCAGCAGCAGGAGCTGACGGAGCAGCAGCAGAGGAGAAAACAGAGTTCGATATCGAGCTTACAGAAGTTGGACCAAACAAAGTTAAGGTTATCAAAGTTGTTCGTGAGATCACAGGACTTGGACTTAAAGAAGCTAAAGATGCAGTTGATGGTGCACCAAAGGTTATCAAAGAGCAGGCTGACAAGGCTACAGCTGATGATGCTAAGGCTAAACTTGAGGCTGAGGGAGCAAAAGTTACTCTTAAGTAATCAAACCTCTATAAAAATAAAGGGATTCTCATACGGGAGTCCCTTTTTATGCTTTATATCTTATGTTCTAATTGTTCATACATTTTTACATTTCTTAGAAAAAATTTACAAATTTCAGAAAAAACCCTTGCAATTAAAATTAAATTGTTGTATAGTATACGTTGCACTATTATGGTGCAGTAGGCATTTTAGCGCTATTTTTAGCCGGTGTCCTATACAATAGATCGCACGTTTTACGGCAGAACTATTGTCACGAATAAAAACGAGAGGTGAAACGTCAATGGAGAAAAACAGAATACGTCCAGTCACAGCTGGAAAAAGCATGCGTATGAGTTACTCAAGACAAAAAGAGGTTTTACAGATGCCTAACCTGATCGAGGTCCAGAAGGATTCGTATCAGTGGTTCTTAGACGAGGGTCTTAAGGAAGCATTTGCAGATATCTCTCCAATCGCAGATTACAGCGGAAAGCTTAGTCTCGATTTTGTCGATTTTACATTATGCGAAGATGATGTAAAATATACTATTCCTGAATGCAAGGAAAGAGATGCAACTTACGCAGCACCTTTAAAAGTAAAGGTGAGACTTCACAATAAAGAGACAGATGAAATCAACGAACATGAGATTTTCATGGGCGATCTGCCACTTATGACAGAGACGGGTACATTCGTAATCAATGGTGCAGAGCGAGTTATCGTAAGTCAGTTAGTTCGTTCTCCTGGTATTTATTACGGAATTGCTCATGACAAGGTTGGTAAGAAATTATATTCTTGTACCGTTATCCCTAATCGTGGTGCATGGTTAGAGTATGAGACGGACTCCAACGACGTTTTTTATGTAAGAGTAGATAGAACACGTAAGGTACCTATCACAGTATTATTACGTGCACTTGGAGTAGGAACAAATCAGGCAATTCTTGATATGTTCGGTGATGAACCAAAGATCCAGGCTTCATTCAGCAAAGATCCTGCAATCACAGAGCGTGAGCCACAGGGAAGCTACGAGGCTGGTTTATTAGAGTTATATAAAAAGATCCGTCCGGGCGAGCCACTTTCAGTAGAGAGTGCAGAAAGCCTTATTACAGCAATGTTCTTCGATCCTAGAAGATATGATCTTGCAAAAGTAGGACGTTATAAATTCAATAAGAAATTAGCACTTAAAAACCGTATAAGCGGACAGGTTCTGGCAGAGGATGTAGTTGATCCTTCTACAGGTGAGGTTCTTGCCGAGGCAGGAACTGTTGTGACAAGAGAACTTGCTTCGACAATACAGAATGCAGCTGTTCCGGCTGTATGGATCCAGACAGAGACAAGAAATGTAAAAATTCTTTCGTCTATGATGGTAGATATCAGAAGCTGGATTCCGGAAATCGAGAATCCAAAGGAAATCGGAGTAACAGAACTTGTTTACTATCCTGTTCTTGCTCAGATCATGGAAGAGTATGATTCTCTTGAGGATAGAATCGAAGCTATCAAGAGAGATATCACTGATCTCATTCCAAAGCATATTACAAAAGAAGATATCTTCGCATCTATCAATTATAATATGCACCTTGAGTGGGGATGCGGTAATGATGACGACATCGACCACTTAGGAAACAGACGTATTCGTGCGGTAGGTGAGTTATTACAGAATCAGTACCGTATTGGACTCTCAAGACTTGAGCGTGTTGTCCGTGAAAGAATGACAACTCAGGATCTAGAGGGAATTTCTCCACAGTCACTTATAAATATAAAACCGGTAACTGCAGCTGTTAAAGAGTTCTTCGGTTCTTCACAGCTTTCACAGTTCATGGATCAGAATAACCCTCTTGGTGAGCTTACTCATAAGAGACGTTTATCAGCACTTGGACCTGGTGGTCTTTCAAGAGACCGTGCCGGATTCGAGGTTCGAGACGTACATTATTCACATTATGGACGTATGTGCCCTGTAGAGACTCCTGAGGGACCAAACATCGGTCTTATCAACTCACTTGCATGTTATGCAAGGATCAACGAGTATGGATTTGTTGAGGCACCATACCGTAAAATAGATAAAACAGATCCTAAGAACCCTGTTGTGACAGAAAATGTAGTATACATGACAGCGGATGAAGAGGATAACTATCATGTAGCACAGGCCAACGAAAAACTTGATGCAGAGGGCCATTTTGTCCGTAATTCAGTTTCAGGTCGTTACAGAGAAGAGACACAGGAATACGATAAGACAGCATTCGATTACATGGATGTATCGCCAAAGATGGTATTCTCAGTGGCTACTGCCCTTATTCCATTCTTACAGAACGATGACCCTACACGTGCCCTCATGGGATCAAACATGCAGCGTCAGGCAGTACCGCTTCTTACAACAGAAGCTCCTGTAGTTGGTACTGGAATAGAGACAAAGGCAGCTGTCGATTCAGGTGTCTGTGTAGTAGCAAAAGCAGACGGAGAGGTTCTTTCTTCAGAATCTAATCGTATCGTTATAAAAGAGACTGATGGAAACAAGAGAGAGTATATCCTTACAAAATTCTCACGTTCAAACCAGTCAAACTGCTATAACCAGCGTCCAATCGTATTTAAGGGTGACAAGGTTAAGGCAGGCGATGTTATCGCAGATGGTCCTTCAACAAGCCAGGGAGAGCTTGCTCTTGGAAAGAATCCTCTTATCGGATTCATGACGTGGGAAGGATATAACTACGAGGATGCTGTTCTCCTTTCAGAGAGACTTGTAGAGTATGATGTTTATACATCTATTCATATCGAAGAATACGAAGTGGAATCCCGTGATACGAAACTTGGACCAGAAGAAATCACACGTGATGTTCCGGGTGTCGGAGATGATGCATTAAAGGATCTTGATGAGAGAGGTATTATCCGTGTAGGTGCTGAGGTCCGTGCAGGTGATATCCTTGTTGGAAAAGTTACACCTAAGGGAGAAACAGAGCTTACAGCAGAAGAGAGACTTCTTCGTGCGATCTTTGGTGAGAAAGCAAGAGAAGTCCGTGATACATCACTTAAGGTGCCACATGGTGCTTATGGTATCGTTGTAGACGCAAAAGTATTTACAAGAGAAGGCGGAGATGAGTTATCTCCTGGAGTAAACCAGTCAGTCCGTATCTATATCGCACAGAAGAGAAAGATTTCTGTCGGTGATAAGATGGCAGGACGTCATGGTAACAAGGGTGTCGTTTCCCGTGTACTTCCTGTTGAGGATATGCCTTTCCTTCCAAACGGACGTCCACTGGATATCGTACTTAACCCACTCGGTGTGCCTTCACGAATGAACATCGGTCAGGTCCTTGAGATCCATTTAAGCCTTGCTGCTAAAGCACTTGGATTTAATATTTCAACACCTGTATTTGACGGCGCAAACGAGGTAGATATCGAAGATACACTCGAACTTGCAAACGATTATGTAAATCTTCCTTTTGATAAGGAGGAACTTGAAGCTGACCAGCAGTCAGAGCATCCATACTGGAATGCAGATGCTGAGATTTTCTATGATAAATATGTTGATACACTCCGTGAGGATGTAATGGATTATCTTTCACAGAACAGAGAGCACAGAAGCCTATGGAAAGGTGTTCCTATTTCAAGAGATGGAAAAGTCCAGCTTAGAGATGGAAGAACAGGTGAGTTCTTTGATGGAAAGACCACTATAGGACACATGCATTACCTTAAACTCCATCACCTTGTTGATGATAAGATCCATGCACGTTCAACAGGTCCTTACTCATTAGTAACACAGCAGCCACTTGGTGGTAAAGCACAGTTTGGTGGACAGCGTTTCGGAGAGATGGAGGTTTGGGCACTCGAGGCTTATGGTGCTGCATACACATTACAGGAAATCCTTACAATGAAGTCAGATGATGTAGTAGGACGTGTTAAGACATACGAGGCTATCATCAAAGGAGACAATATCCCTGAGCCGGGAATCCCTGAGTCTTTCAAGGTTCTCCTTAAAGAGCTTCAGTCACTTGGACTTGATGTAAAAGTGCTTGATGAAGACAGAAACGAAGTAGAGCTCATAGAAACAAGTGAGTATGGTAATACAGATATCAATTCGATCATCGGAAATGATAAAGATTATGCATTTGAAGACAGTGAGTCATTCGCACAGCACGGATTCACAAAACAGGAATTCGATGAGAATGAGGAACTGGTAGATGTAGATGAGGAAGAGGCTCCTGAGGCAGCTGATGATGATTTTTACGCTGAGGAAGTTCTTGACGACGAAGAATAATAGAAGGGAGTGCCAAAATGCCAGAAACAAATAACAAAGATACAAATCAGGCAATGCAGTTTGATGCTATCCAGATAGGATTAGCATCACCTGAGAAGATCAGGGAATGGTCACATGGTGAGGTAAAGAAACCAGAGACAATTAACTATAGAACATTAAAGCCTGAAAAAGATGGTCTTTTCTGCGAGAAGATTTTCGGACCAACGAAAGACTGGGAATGTCATTGTGGAAAATATAAAAAGATCCGTTATAAAGGTGTTGTCTGCGACCGTTGTGGTGTAGAAATTACTAAATCAAGCGTGCGTAGAGAACGTATGGGACACATTGAGCTTGCAGCTCCTGTATCTCATATCTGGTATTTCAAGGGAATCCCATCACGTATGGGACTTATCCTTGACTTATCTCCAAGAGTACTTGAGAGAGTCCTTTATTTCGCATCATATATAGTACTTGACTCTGGAGAGACAAATCTTTCATACAAGCAGATCCTTACAGAAGCTGAGTATCAGGAAGCATGTGACACATATGGCCGTTCTGCTTTCCGTGTAGGAATGGGAGCAGAGTCTATCCGTGAGCTTCTCGAGGCAATCGATCTTGAGAAAGATTCTGCTGAATTAAAGGCAGAACTTGAAAATGCTACAGGCCAGAAGCGTGCCCGTATCATCAAGAGACTTGAAGTTGTAGAAGCATTCCGTGAATCAGGAAATAAGCCTGAGTGGATGATCATGACAGTTATACCTGTTATCCCACCGGATCTTCGTCCTATGGTACAGCTCGATGGTGGCCGTTTTGCAACATCAGATTTAAATGATTTATATAGACGTATAATAAACCGTAACAACCGTCTTAGAAGACTTCTCGACCTTGGAGCACCTGATATCATCGTCCGTAACGAGAAACGTATGCTTCAGGAAGCTGTCGATGCACTTATCGACAACGGCCGTCGTGGACGTCCGGTAACAGGTCCTGGAAACAGAGCGCTCAAGTCACTTTCAGATATGTTAAAAGGTAAAGGTGGACGTTTCCGTCAGAACCTTCTCGGAAAGCGAGTTGACTACTCAGGACGTTCAGTTATCTGTGTAGAACCTAAGCTTAAGATTTATCAGTGTGGTCTTCCAAAAGAGATGGCTATTGAGCTGTTTAAACCATTCGTAATGAAAGAGCTTGCAGCAAATGGTACAGCTCACAATATCAAGAGCGCAAAGAAAATGGTGGAAAGACTTCAGCCGGAAGTATGGGATGTGCTTGAAGATGTGATCAAAGAGCATCCGGTTATGTTAAACCGTGCTCCTACACTCCATAGACTTGGAATCCAGGCATTTGAGCCTATCCTTGTAGAAGGTAAAGCCATAAAGCTTCATCCACTTGTTTGTACAGCGTTCAACGCCGATTTCGATGGAGACCAGATGGCTGTGCATCTTCCACTTACAGCAGAGGCGCAGGCTGAGTGCAGATTTATGCTTCTTTCGCCTAACAACCTGCTTAAACCATCAGATGGTGGACTTGTTGCAGTTCCTTCACAGGATATGATCCTTGGAGTTTATTATCTTACAATGAGAAAGCTTGCTGATAAGAAAAATGATCCAGAGGCAGTTGCAAATGTATCATCTGACAAGGTTTATACAGATATAGAAGAGTTAAAGAAACTTACAACGCCTGATCCAGAGACTGGAAAAGCTGAGCTTGGTCTTTACGACCTTATCTGGTTTGAAGATGTTACAGACGGAAACCGTCGTGTTCTCTGTGAGCCGATCGATCTACTGGGAAGATACTACGGAAGTGCAAACCTTGCAATGCTTGCATATGAGAATAAAGAGATTACACTTCATCAGAATATATACGTATATCGTACAGTAACACTCGCTGATGGAACAGAGAAGTCAGGATTTGTTGAGACAACAGTAGGACTTTTGATTTTCAATGAGAACATTCCTCAGGATCTTGGATTTATAGATAGATCTAATCCAGAAAATGTACTCAAATACGAAGTAGACTTCCATGTTGGAAAGAAACAGATAAAGCAGATTCTTGAGAAGGTTATCAACACTCATGGAGCAACAACTACAGCAGAGGTTCTTGATAATGTAAAGGCAATGGGTTACAAATATTCAACTCAGGCTGCCATGACAGTATCAATTTCAGATATGACAGTGCCGCCTCAGAAACCACAGATGATCGAGGACGCACAGAATACAGTTGACAAGATCACAAGACAGTATAAGCGTGGTCTTATAACAGATGAAGAGCGTTACAAAGAAGTTGTTGAGACATGGAAAGAAACTGATGATGAGCTTACAAAAGCACTTCTTCAGGGACTTGATAAATATAACAACATCTTCATGATGGCTGACTCCGGAGCCCGTGGATCTGATAAACAGATCAAACAGCTTGCCGGTATGCGAGGACTTATGGCTGATACAACAGGACGTACTATCGAGCTTCCTATCAAGTCATGTTTCCGTGAGGGTCTTGATGTTCTTGAGTACTTCATGTCTGCGCATGGAGCACGTAAAGGACTTTCAGATACAGCCCTGCGTACTGCCGATTCAGGATATCTTACAAGACGTCTCGTTGATGTTTCACAGCATATGATCGTTCGTGAGTCAGATTGCTGCGCCGGAACAGGACGTGAGATTCCGGGAATGGTAGTTAAAGCTTTCATGGAGGGACGAGAGGAAATCGAAAGCCTTCAGGAGAGGATTACAGGACGTTTCTCTTGTAACACTATCTGTGACAAGGATGGTAATGTGATCGTAAAAGCAAACCACATGATAACACCAAAGCGTGCCGCTAAGGTTATGAGCGAAGGTGTTGACGAGAATGGAAACCCTATCACACAGGTTAAGATCCGTACAGTTCTTACATGCCGTTCACACATGGGTGTATGTGCTAAATGTTATGGAGCAAACCTTGCAACAGGTCAGGCTGTCCAGGTTGGTGAGGCAATCGGTATCATCGCAGCACAGTCGATCGGTGAGCCTGGTACACAGCTTACTATGAGAACTTTCCATACTGGTGGTGTTGCCGGTGGAGATATCACACAGGGTCTTCCTCGAGTAGAGGAGATCTTTGAGGCACGTAAACCTAAGGGACTTGCGATCATCACAGAGTTTGGTGGAGTTGCCACAATTAAAGATACAAAGAAAAAACGTGAAGTTATCGTTACAAACAACGAGACAGGTGAGACAAAGGCATACCTTATCCCATACGGATCACGTATCAAGATCGTTGATGGTGCAACACTTGAGGCTGGTGATGAACTTACAGAGGGTTCTGTAAACCCACATGATATCTTAAAGATCAAAGGTGTCCGTGCAGTTCAGGATTATATGCTCCGCGAGGTTCAGCGAGTATATCGTCTCCAGGGTGTTGAGATCAATGATAAACATATCGAGGTTATCGTTCGTCAGTGCTTACAGAAGATCCGTGTAGAGGAAGCAGGAGATTCAGATCTTCTTCCTGGAAGCATGGTAGATGCACTTGATTTCCTTGAGCTCAACGAGAAACTTGAAGAAGAAGGAAAAGAGCTTGCGATTGGTTCACAGGTATTGCTTGGAATCACAAAGGCTTCACTTGCTACAAACTCATTCCTTTCAGCCGCTTCATTCCAGGAGACAACAAAGGTTCTTACAGAAGCTGCTATCAAAGGAAAGATCGATCCTCTTATCGGTATGAAGGAGAACGTAATCATCGGTAAGCTTATTCCGGCTGGAACCGGTATGAAGATTTATCGTGATATAAAACTTGATACAGATATAGATGAGGAAGAGACACTCGATTTTGATGATTTCTCTGATTATGAAAATGATGAGGGAATGATAAATATGATCGAGGTAGATGAATAAAATATAGTGTTATATATAGTTTATGACATTCATATCATATTACTTTTGAAAGGGGATTTCTGCCTGAAAGCAGAAATCCCCTTTTAGGTATAAAACATAATGGTTTGATGGATTTAATGTTATTTAATAGGATTCTCTATACTTGATTTTCTAAACTTTCATCAAAACTGCTTGACAAGTGCCGGATATCTTTATATAATTGTTTAGCGTGCATACGAGTGCGCATATTTATTAAAAATACAGGAGGTGAAATTAATGCCAACATTCAACCAGTTAGTAAGAAAAGGACGTCAGACAACTGTAAAGAAGTCTACAGCACCAGCACTTCAGAGAAGTTATAACTCTCTTCAGAAGAGACCTATCAACACATCTTCTCCACAGAAACGTGGTGTTTGTACAGCTGTTAAAACAGCTACTCCTAAGAAGCCTAACTCAGCTCTTAGAAAGATCGCCAGAGTTCGTCTTTCAAACGGAATCGAAGTAACATCATACATTCCAGGTGAGGGACATAACTTACAGGAGCATAGCGTTGTTCTCATTCGTGGTGGCCGTGTTAAGGATTTACCAGGTACACGTTACCATATAATCCGTGGTACATTAGATACTGCAGGTGTTGCAAACAGAAAACAGGCCCGCTCTAAATACGGCGCAAAGAAACCAAAAGCAGCTAAATAATTTAGCGAAATTGTGTATCACAAACAGAACTAAAGTAGGTTAGTGTTGGGATTAGACCTGTTTAACAGGATTTCACTTTATGAATACAATTCCGCACGAAACACATTAGAAAGACACATGTGAGTACCGATGAATTAATCCAAAAATATCAATGATTAAGGAGGGAAGTAACGTGCCACGTAAAGGACATACTCAGAAAAGAGACGTATTAGCAGATCCAATGTACAACAGCAAAGTAGTTACAAAGCTTGTTAACAGCATCATGTTAGATGGTAAGAAGGGCGTAGCTCAGAAGATTGTATACGGAGCATTTGCTACAGTAGAAGAGAAGACAGGAAAGCCAGCTCTTGAAGTATTCGAAGAGGCAATGAACAATGTTATGCCAGCTCTCGAAGTAAAAGCAAGACGTATTGGTGGAGCAACATACCAGGTACCAATCGAGGTTCGTCCTGATCGTCGTCAGGCTTTAGGTCTTCGTTGGTTAACAACATTCTCACGTGCTAGAGGTGAGAAGACACAGGCTGAAAGACTTGCGAACGAGATTATGGATGCAGCAAACAATACAGGTGCATCTGTAAAGAGAAAAGAAGATATGCACAAAATGGCAGAAGCAAACAAAGCTTTCGCACATTATCGTTTCTAATACGCTTTGCGGCTTAGAACGATTGCGTATATCATGTTTGATTAAATATAGGAGGAAAAAATCTTGGCTGGAAGAGAATATCCACTTGAGAGAACCAGAAATATCGGAATCATGGCTCATATTGATGCTGGTAAAACAACATTAACAGAGCGTATTCTTTATTATACTGGTATTAACTATAAAATCGGTGATACTCATGAAGGTACTGCTACCATGGACTGGATGGAGCAGGAGCAGGAGAGAGGTATTACAATTACTTCAGCTGCTACAACATGTCATTGGACACTTGAAGAGTTCACTAAGCCAAAGAAAGGTGCTTTAGAGCATCGTATCAATATCATTGATACACCTGGACACGTAGACTTCACAGTCGAAGTTGAGCGTTCACTCCGTGTACTTGATGGCGCCGTAGGTGTCTTCTGTGCAAAGGGTGGTGTTGAGCCTCAGTCAGAGAACGTTTGGCGTCAGGCAGACACATACAATGTACCACGTATGGCATTCATCAATAAGATGGATATCTTAGGTGCAAACTTCTACGGAGCTGTAGACCAGATCCGTACAAGATTAGGAAAGAATGCTATCGTTCTTCAGTTACCAATCGGTAAAGAGGACGATTTCAAAGGAATTATCGACCTTTTCGAGATGAAGGCATATATCTACAATGATGAGAAGGGTGATGATATCACAGTTACTGATGATCTTGGAGATATGGCTGATCAGGCTGCAGAGTACCGTACAGAGCTCATTGAGAAAATCTGTGAGTTAGATGACGATCTCATGATGCAGTATCTTGAGGGTGAGGAGCCATCTATAGATGATATGAAGAAAGTTCTTCGTAAAGCAACATGTGAGTGTACAGCAGTACCTGTATGTTGTGGTTCTGCATACCGTAACAAAGGTGTACAGAAGTTACTTGACGCAATCGTAGAGTATATGCCAGCTCCTACAGATATTCCATCAATCAAAGGTGTTGACCTTGATGGAAACGAAGTTGAGAGACATTCTTCTGATGATGAGCCGTTCTCAGCTCTTGCATTCAAGATCATGACAGATCCATTCGTTGGAAAGCTTTCATTCTTCCGTGTATATTCAGGAACATGTAAGGCTGGATCATATATCTTAAATGCAACAAAGGATAAGAAGGAGCGTATCGGACGTATTCTTCAGATGCATGCTAATAAGAGACAGGAGTTAGACGTAGTTTACTCTGGAGATATCGCAGCTGCTGTTGGATTTAAATTCACAACAACTGGTGATACAATCTGCGACGAGCAGCATCCGGTTATATTAGAGTCAATGGAATTCCCAGAGCCAGTTATTGAGCTTGCTATTGAGCCTAAGACAAAAGCTGGACAGGGCAAAATGGCAGAAGCTCTTGCAAAACTTGCAGAAGAGGATCCTACATTCCGTGCTCATACTGATCAGGAAACAGGTCAGACAATCATCGCTGGTATGGGTGAGCTTCACCTTGATATCATCGTTGACCGTCTTCTCCGTGAGTTCAAAGTAGAGGCCAATGTTGGTGCTCCACAGGTTGCTTACAAAGAGACATTCACAAAATCTGTTGATCAGGAATACAAATATGCAAAACAGTCTGGTGGACGTGGACAGTACGGACACTGTAAAGTACGTTTTGAGCCAATGGATGCCAATGGAGAAGAACTGTTCAAGTTCGATTCAGAGGTTGTCGGTGGATCTATTCCAAAAGAATATATTCCATCAATTGGCGAAGGTATCGAGGAAGCTACAAAGGCTGGTTCTCTTGGTGGATTCCCTGTAGTTGGTATCCATGCTACAGTATATGATGGATCTTACCATGAGGTCGATTCATCAGAGATGGCATTTCATATTGCCGGATCTATGTGTTTTAAAGAGGCTATGGCTAAAGCAGCTCCAGTATTACTCGAGCCTATCATGAAGGTAGAGGTTACAATGCCTGAGGAGTACATGGGTGATGTTATTGGTGACATTAACTCACGTCGTGGACGTATCGAAGGTATGGATGATCTCGGTGGTGGAAAGATCGTTCGTGGTTATGTTCCACTTGCAGAGATGTTCGGATACTCTACAGATCTTCGTTCTAAGACTCAGGGACGTGGAAACTACTCAATGTTCTTCGAGAAATATGAGCCAGTTCCAAAGAACGTTCAGGAGAAGGTTCTTGCAAGCCACGCTAAATAATTGTAATTTTTGTTGCAATTTGTAGAACGAAAATAAGTTTAAACGCTATATTAGGCGTAAAAAGAAATATAATTGGCAAATCCCTTTGAAAAAAGGGATTTTGCCGTAAAATTTACTTGAAAAAACTTTGATTATTTCGTATAATCAAAGCAGTCGGTAGATGATAAATAATAGCCCGTTGAGGCATAAAAGTTTAAGGAGGACGTTTCAAAATGGCAAAGGCTAAATTTGAAAGAACAAAACCACATTGTAATATTGGTACTATTGGTCACGTAGATCATGGTAAAACAACTTTAACAGCAGCTATTACAGCAGTATTAGCAGCACGTGTTGCTGGTAACGAAGCAACAGATTTCGCTAACATTGATAAAGCTCCAGAAGAGAGAGAGCGTGGAATCACAATTTCTACAGCTCACGTTGAGTATGAGACAGAAAAGAGACATTACGCACACGTTGACTGTCCTGGACATGCTGACTACGTAAAGAACATGATCACTGGTGCAGCTCAGATGGATGGTGCTATCCTCGTTGTTGCTGCTACTGATGGTGTTATGGCTCAGACAAAAGAGCACATCCTTCTTTCTCGTCAGGTAGGTGTACCTTACATCGTTGTTTTCTTAAACAAATGTGATATGGTAGATGATCCTGAGCTTATCGAGTTAGTAGAGATGGAAGTTACAGAGCAGCTTGAAGAGTACGGATTCAATGATTGCCCAATCATCAAAGGATCAGCTCTTAAAGCTCTTGAGGATCCAAACGGTGAGTGGGGAGACAAGATCATGGAGCTTATGGATACTGTAGATTCTTACATCCCAGATCCACAGCGTGATACAGACAAACCATTCCTTATGCCAGTAGAGGACGTATTCACAATCACAGGTCGTGGTACAGTTGCTACAGGTAGAGTAGAGCGTGGAACACTTCACCTCAATGATGAGTTAGAGATCCTTGGTGTTAAAGAGGACGTTCAGAAGACAGTTGTTACTGGAATCGAGATGTTCCGTAAACAGTTAGACGAGGCTCAGGCTGGAGATAACATCGGTGCACTTCTTCGTGGTGTTAACCGTGATCAGATCGTTCGTGGACAGGTTCTTGCTAAACCAGGAACAGTTACATGCCACCACAAATTCACAGCTCAGGTTTACGTTCTTACAAAGGATGAGGGTGGACGTCATACTCCATTCTTCAACAACTATCGTCCACAGTTCTACTTCAGAACAACAGACGTAACAGGTATCTGCGAGCTTCCAGAGGGAACAGAGATGTGCATGCCTGGTGATAACGTAGAGATGACAATCGATATGATTCATCCAGTAGCTATGGAGCAGGGTCTTACATTCGCTATCCGTGAAGGTGGACGTACAGTAGGTTCTGGACGTGTTGCTACAATCATCGAGTAATACAATCTGAATATAGATTTATTATCGCAAGATAACGTTGTATAAAAACGTAAGATGCCCGTAGAACTTCGGTTCTACGGGTTTTTCTGTTGCTTGGAGAACAGTAACTGTACTGTCTGCATGTGTGGAGCTTTTTATATGTACATGCATACATAACTTCGTTTTGCATATCATAAGTAAAAGGAGGTATGGTTATTATGAATCCATTTGAAATAAAGCCAGACATGAAGTCTGGCTTATTTATTGACTGGGAGAAATTTTGGGTTGCACCATATAACAAAAATGAGGTTAATCCATATACGAGAACGAGAATAATATTGATGAATGGAACTGAATTTGAAAATGTGTGGTTTTCACATCAGTTTTCAAGAAATTCAGCGGATAATGAGTTGAGGCGCAGGATCGCTTTTATAAGGAGAAGCGAGCAGCAACAGCAAAAGATACTTGCGCATTTAAAACCGGAAGATGAGTCTGCACTTGAGCATACTATTGGATATGAACAGCTTGCAGTCGATCTTACAGCACATCTTGCAAAGCGTGTAGATGATGCAGATATAAAGGGGGCACTTGATTTTGCATTGCTTGAGGATTTTGACCATTTATATCGTTATTCAGACTATTTGGAGGCCACATCAGGTGAGCATGCAGAGAAACTTGTGGGAGGATATACAGAAATAATGCCGGGACGTCCTACGATTTCACATCACAGACATCCATACGATTCTATCAGGCATAGTATGAAAGGAAAATGTTCATCAACAATGGATATTCTTGCGGCAAATGTTATTACAGCTGCGGAACAGCAGACGATGAATTACTATATGAATACAGCCGCATTATGGCCGGATGAGATGGGGCGCAGATTGTATCAGGAGATTGGAATGGTTGAGGAGCAGCATGTAACACAGTATGGAAGCCTGCTTAATCCGTGCATGACATGGCTTGAGAATCTGCTTGTGCATCAGTATGTCGAGTGCTGGCTGTATTGGAGCTGTTATGAGACGGAGTGTGATCTTCGGATAAGGAGACTATGGAATTTTATGTTTGAACTGGAACTGAAGCATCTTCATATTGCCCGTGACCTTTTGAGACAATATGAGAAAAAAGACTGGAATCAGGTTATTCCAAATGCACAGTTTCCTTCACCGCTTGTGCTTGAAAGCAATATAGAATATGTAAGATGTATACTAAAAAATACGGTAAATAACACTGCAAAACGTGAAAACTACGTAGATGTAAGATATGATGCACCTGATACATTTATCGAATATCAGCGCAAAGTAAATGAGCCATTAAAAAATGTAATGAGCCACGCATTTATAGAAGAATATATAAGAAAGAACGGAAAGGATTATAGATTCGAGGTAGCACCAAATCCGGTTCCGGAGCTTCGGGATAGAACAATGGATAATGTCTGTGTTGGCAGACAGCCACTATGTGGAAACCGGAATATGATATAAATCTGTTTTGGTTAAACTGGTTTTGTAATGTATTTCTATGATAAAAACATGGTATAAGAGGTTACTGTTCAAACACAAGCTTGACGCCGTGCTGTCAAGCTATGCGCCATAGTGTTAATTATTGAGTGATTACAGCCCTGCCACGTAGAGGCGTTTTAAATGGGCTGTAATCGTTGCTGGTCACACTGTCATGTGTGAACAGTAACTATAAGATGATACAATCGTGAATATTTTGAACACGATACTTGTAATAGTACTATAGTAATGCTATAATAATTCCATGACGATGAATAGGAGATGGGATTATGAATGATACATTTGTCCAGAAAATAAATGATATGCCACTCAAAAAGAGACTAAAATTTGGCTACCAGCGCATAACAAATATGATGCTTATATCAGGTGGTGTGTCTATAATTGCGATTATTATATTATTTTATAAGGTGTATGCAAACACCAAGAAAAATGGTATAGGAAATGTATTTCAGAATTCAACAGTTATAATTGCATTTTTGTGTACTATAGCTGGAGTATTAACGATAATAATATGCGGTATCATGTCGATGCGTGTTTCAAAAAGGATTGGAGATACAGTCATAGAGTCTGTTTTGAAACCACTTAGAGAGATTGAGGCTGTAGCAGGAGAGCTTACAAATGGAAATCTTCACAGTCAGCTTGATTATCATTCAGATGATGAAATAGGAAAACTTGCACATGATCTTAGGAAATCTATCAGAATTCTTGGATCATATGTCGATGATATAGACTATACAATGAAAGAGTTTTCTGCAGGAAATTTTGCTGCTAAGCCAAAGGTTGAATGGAAAGGTGATTTTGTAGGAATCAAGGATTCATTTATGGCATTTGAAAACAGTATGTCAGATACAGTAAAAGGAATACAGAATTCGGCAAATGAGGTGTCAGGTGGTGCAGATCAGGTGGCATCAAGTGCAGGCAATCTTGCACAGGGAGCAACAGATCAGGCTGCTGTTGTTGAAGAGCTTACAGCTACGCTTGAAGGGGTCGCACAGCAGGTTTCTGAAAATGCGGATCATGCAAAAGAAATCAGCGGTCAGGTGGATGAACTCGGTAATAGCATCATGCATGGAAATGATCAGATGCAGGAAATGGTTAAATCCATGAATGAAATAAATGAATCATCACAGGAGATCGGAAAGATTATAGCAACTATAAATGAAATTGCGACCCAGACCAATCTTCTTGCACTTAATGCATCTATAGAGGCTGCAAGGGCAGGTGAAGCCGGAAAAGGATTTGCTGTTGTAGCGGATCAGGTAACGGTTCTTGCGGAACAGAGTGCTAATGCAGCAAAAGAATCTGCGACACTTATAGAGTCATCGGTTGCGGCTGTTGAAAAAGGTATGGTAATTGCTGATAAGACAGCGACACAGCTTGAAGAGGTAGCTGATAGTTCAAAAGCCATAACAGAACAGGTAAATGGTATTGCTGAAGCACTTGAAACTCAGACAAATGCTATAAACGAGGTAAATAAAGGTGTAGAGCAGATCAATGATGTAGTTCAGACTAACTCTGCATCGTCGCAGGAATGTGCTGCGGCAAGCCAGCAGATGAGCAGCGAAGCAGAAAATCTTAAGGAACTTATCCGTCATTTAAGAGTTTAAGCATAAAGCAGATCAGTATCTTATTTACAATTGACTATAGAAAATATATAATTAAAACTCCCGGGAGCAATTCCGGGAGTTTTCGAAGTATATGGAGATATCACAGATGATTTTAGAACAGAGAATTCCAAAAGAATTTTATAGTTTATTCCGTACAAAAAATATGGATTCATATATGCAGATCCTTGTGGCAATCTATGACGAAAACAGTGAAGTATTTACAGCACTTGGACTTACAAGGGAAGAGTGTCAGCTTATAATAGAAGATACCGTTGAGAGGGCAAGGATAGTCTGGGTCAGCGGAGATGAACTTATAAATGAAAATGAGAGCGGACAGATGATCCAGAATGATCAGGACATAGAGAGTGCTGAACAGAAATACTCAGATTCTCCGGGATTTATATTAAAAAGACTTATCCGCTGGGGATGGATAAAGAGTGATTTTGATGAGAAACTAAATACATACGTCATATCATTTCCAGAACACAGCCAGCTGTATATAGAGCTTTTTAAGAAACTGTTAAGTGATGATGAGGGGATGGAAAGGGAGAGTATGCTGTCCGTGTACAGTGCACTTTTTACATATCATTCTGACAGTGAAAAAAATAACGATATACTGAAAAATGCACTCCGGACATCAAAGCGTCTTGGACAGATGCTTTCTAATATGCAGGATGGAATGAGATCATATTTTGATGATCTGTCCGGAATGAAAAATTTTATCGGAATCCAGAAGGTACTTGTCGAGGAGATAAACAACAGCGACAGCCGTAAATATGCGATATTGACAACGACAGACAGTTTTTATCGTTATAAAGAGGCTGTAAAAGAACTGACAAGCCGGATATTAAACGAAAATGAGAAAAAGAAGGACGAGCTTGAGAAAAAAAGATCAGGTCTTGAATCAGGCTCGATAGAATTCAGACGAAATGAGTTTTCAATAGATTATTGTGAGAAAGCAAGAACGCTTGTGTATCAGATCGAGAGGGAATTCAATCAGATAGAGCGCAAATATAACAAATTAATAGAACAGAAAACGATTTTTGCTAAAAGGGCATTGGCGCGTATTCATTATATTTTACAGGAAGGTGCCGGGGATGATGACAATATATTAAAGCTGGTATCGATGCTTGATGATAACAGCAGGCGTGATAGGATACTTGAAGATTTAAGATCACGGATGAAGTTTACGTCACAGTTTAAAAATGTGACAGACGACAGTTTTTCAGCGAGAAGAGATCGGGAAATCAATGAGTTCATGCCGGAACATCTCGAAAATGATGATGTAAAGACTGAACATGATATGGCAGAGTTTGTTCCGAAACCACTGTATACGAAAAAAGAACTGGATAGCTTTAAGAAGGCAAATATGTCAGATGGAAAATTCATTGCAGATAACACAACGGTTAGATCAGTTGAGGATCTTGAAAAGCTTATGTTCGTATGGCAGGAAGAAACTAAAGAGAGTATGGAAAATAATGTGGTGGGCATTGATGGTGATATAACAGGCGAAGACGGATTTACTTACTCGAAACTGATAATAGGCAGCAGAAAAACCAGCTGATGACACATAGCAAAAAAGACAGCTGATGACACATAGCAAAAAAGACTGCTGATGGTATATAGCAAAAAAGACAGCTGATGACATATAGCAAAAAAGACAGCTGATGACACATAGCAAAAAAGACAGCTGATGACACATAATAAAAAACCAGCTGATAACACAGAACAGAAAATACGATCAATGGTACAAAACAGGAGATACAGATGTTTGAATACATGGAAAACGTCTCACAGGGTGAGGCTGAAAATATAAAAAAGACGATACAGGATCTGTTCAGGCAGACATGCATACTTCAGGTAAAATACGATCCTGTCACATTGACACAACATGACAATCCAAAATATCAGGTATGTCTTAGAAACCGTGAGTTTATTTCAGACTATCTGGAGGTGCTTGGGTGTGAACTCATTCATGATCCACAGGAGCATATATTCAGGATTGCCGGAGAGGGTGTTATTGTGGAAAGAATGAGTCTGACGACTACGAAACTTATCATAATAATGAAGCTTATATACAGGGATAAGATTATGGGCGAAGGACTCAATGCGACAACGACAACGCTTGCACAGATCAGGGAATACGGCAGGAATACTAATCTTATAGACCGGAGGCTTACAGCGCAGGAGTGGAATGATGCACTTGTGCTCATGAAAACACATCAGATGATAGAAGTGCCGGGTGCTATAGCAAATCTGGAGGATAATACACCGATCTACATATATAACACTGTAAATATATATTGTTCTGCAATGGATATAAATGAGCTGGTAACACAATACTCGGCGGTGCAGATGGGAGAAACAAATGAGTGATTCTAAGAAAATTTTTACAAGAATGTGCATAAACAACTGGGGAGGAATCAGCCACAAGGTATTACAGTTCAATGAGTACGTAAACCTTTTCAGTGGAAAAAGTGGATCCGGAAAATCTACGGTTATGGATGCTATCCAGGTAATTTTATATGGAAGCTTCAACGCAAACTTTTTAAATAAAGCGGCGGATGATGCAAAAAACAAAAGAAGTGTATTAAGCTACTTAAGAGGGGAACAGAAGGACGGTTCAGCAAATCGTAAGGATATGGATTTCTGCTCGGTCATTGCACTTGAGATAGAGGATAAGCTGACACACAATTATACATGTGCTGGAATTGCTTTTGAAGTTAGAAAAAATGACTCCGAGATAAAGAAATTTGTATATTTCAGCCATTCAGGAAAGATGCCGGAACCTGGATATATAACAGCTGACGGGTATTGCTATTCTAATAGTGATATAAAAAGGCTGATAAATGAAAGATCACAGAATGGGCAGATGCATATCAAGGGGGATGTGAACAGGATATATGCCTCAAAAGAGGCGTATATATCCACACTTTATGATGTGATACTTGGATATATTGATCCAAACCGCTTTATCACAATGGAAAAAAGTGCGATCGCACTTAAAATGTCAAATGGTACAGGACAGTTTATACGTGATTACATGTTTCCAAAGAGCGAATCTGAGACAATAGAAACGATAAGTGAGCAGCTTGATGCATACAGACAGATCAAAGAAAAAATAGAGGATATGCACAACCGGATAGAGCTTCTTAAGACTATAAAGGAGGCCGGGCAGAATCTTGCAAATGTGCAGGCTGACATTTTCAAAACATCAGCTATGATGCGCTGTATCGACATTGAAGAGATGAAGGCAAAGATAGATGCAGCAGATGATGACAAAAAACGTATAGAAAATGAGCAGGAAATCTTACAGAAAAAAGCAGAAGAAATAAGTAGAAAAAGAGAGCAGATCAACAACGAATACATCCAGGTAAGTGCGGATCTAAAGGCAAGTGATCTCGGAAGTAAAAGGCAGCAGCTTTCTGAACTTTCCAGAAGCAGCGAAATGCTTTCTGACAATAACAGACAATGGCAGAAGGTATTGGGAGGACTATCTGAATGGGAAGAAAATGAAGCTGTAACGGATTATGTAAGCAACACCATTTTAAATCTTATAGATGATATAAGAGATGGCTCGATCACAGAGGATAAATGCAGGGAACTTCATGTCAAACTTGAATCTGTAAAACAGAATATAGAAAATGAAATAGAAGATTATAATGAACAAAAAAATACTATCGGCAGGGAGCTTAAAGAAAAGAAACAGCTGGTTGAAGACATGAAAAACAACCGTAAGTCTTACAGCGAAAGGTTAAGATCGGCAAGAGCGGCACTCCAGAGAAGCCTTTCTGACAGATATGGAGACACAGTAAAAGTACAGATTTTTGCAGACCTGTTTGATGTAAAAGACGAGGAGTGGAAAAATGCTGTCGAGGGACGGATGGGAAGGCTTAAGCTTTCTCTGATCACAGAGCCGGAATATGCAGATACAGCAGCTGCTATTTTCCGCAGCATGAAACAATACGAGGAAGTTGACCTCATAAATTCTAAGGCGATAGAAGACAGCAATCCAAAAGCGGATGAAAACAGTTTATATGAAGCGGTTGAGGCGAAAGAAGAATATGTGGAAGCATGCCTGAAACGATATCTGGGACATATCAAAAAATGTCACAGCATAGAAGAACTTGAGCAGGTAAGAGATGGCGTGACACCGGACTGCTATTCATATAGTAATTTTATATTCAGACATTTAAAAAAGAGAGATTACACGATAAATGCCTGTATCGGTGGTAAAGTTTCAAAGTCAAAGCTTGCTCTGTATGAGAAGGATGTAGAAAAATTAAAAGATGAATATGAAGAGCTTTCAAATGTTATCAATGCATTAAAAGCGCAGCGTGATTTTGAATGCTTAAAGGGCGAGGCAGCCCATTATGTAAATCTTTCAAAAGCCCGGGAAGGACTTGAACAGGTAAACACCAAGAGGGCAGAGCTTGAGGAGCTTATATGCGTGCTTGAGGCTGGAGAGTATAAGGAACTTGAGGCAAAAGAAAAGCTTCTTGCACAGAACCTGAAAGCATTGCAGGCTGAGTCTGATGAAAATCAAAGACAGATCAATGAGAAAATACGCCAGCACGAAAAAATTTCAGGTGCAAACGAGCAGAGAATGATCCAGCTTGAGGAAATGACACAGGGATATATAGCAAATGCTGATATAGAAAAGGAAGTTGAAGAAGAGTTAAAAAACCGTACAAGCATGTCCGTAAAAAATAATCTTAAGACAAAGCTTCTGGAACTGTCGGGGGCAGATGGAAATGGTGGAAGAAAACAGGATTATGAGGAAAGCTTAAGAAGTGCAAGGAACAGCTACATTTTCACATATCCATCAGCAAAGTTTAATGGTTCAGAAAAGTCAAATGAAGCATATGAAAAACTTCTTGAGGAGTATGAGACAGACTATGAACCTTCTTATGAGGAAGAATTCGATAAACAGTGTGAGCTTATATACAAGAGTCTGAGGGAAAATGTAATAGCAACTATACATGGAGATATAAAAGCTGCAAAACGCCATGCGTTTGAGATAAACAGGCTTCTTCGTGAAACAAATTTCTCGGACAGCACATATCAGATCAAGATTGAGCCGGCAAAAAATGAAAACGGACAGTTTTATGATATGTTGATGGCAGAAGAACTCGACAGCAAAAATCTGGATGATGGAGGATTCGAAGGACAGCTCAGCTTTGGTGAAGACAGTTTTTATAAGAAATATGAGCAGAAGATAAAGCTCCTGACGGATAAGTTTATGCCGCCAAAAGATGAGGATGAGCATACAAGAGCTGAAAAGCGCAGAGAAATGGAGCAGTATGCTGACTATAGAAATTATTTATCATTCAGCATGTACGAGCAGGTTACAGATGAAAATGGAAATGTAATAAGAGAAAATTTTGTTGACGATATGGCAGGTCGGGATTCGGGCGGTGAAGGCCAGAACCCGAAATATGTTGCACTTCTGGCGGGCTTTGCAATGTTATATATGCAGCAGAGCAAGAGGGACTCGAAGATAAAGCTGGTTCTTCTTGACGAAGCTTTTTCAAAAATGGATCAGGAGCGTAGTGCGGTATGTCTTAAATATGCGCGCAAAATGGATCTGCAGCTGATAGTATGTGTACCGGATGAACGTCTGCAGTCTCTTATACAGAATGTGGACTGTGTATACGGATTTAGAAGATTTAAGAATCAGATATCAATGATGCATATAGACAAAGGCGATTATCTGAAGATGATGGAAGGAATAGAATAATTTACACAGATTTTTCCTATACATGATAGTGGTATTTACCAAAAGGCATTAATATACTCTCTTGTAAAACAGACAGGCATTTAAGGGAGTATATAATGAGTAAATTATTTAAAAATCTTAACAAAAAAGAATTGTCATGGGTGCTTTATGATGTTGGAAATTCTGCTTACACATTATTAGCATGTGCACTTATTCCGATATGGTATAAAAGCCTTGCTATAGGTAATGGAAGCGGACAGATTTCATCAGATAAGGCGACTGCATATTATTCGCTTGCAATATCGATTATGACGGTGATATCTGCTTTTATTGGACCGATATGTGGTACAATAGCAGATAGACGGGGAATGAAAAAGATAATTTTTTCGGGCTCCGTAGTACTTGGAGTCGCAGCATGCGTCTTAAACGGATTTGCACCATCATGGATGTTTTTCATTGTGATCTATGTTGCGACAAAGATATTATACAATGCTTCTTTAGTATTTTATGATTCTATGATTAACGACATAACGACAGATGAGAGGATGGATCAGGTTTCTTCATATGGATTTGCATGGGGATATCTTGGGTCATGCGTACCATTTCTTGCGGCACTCGCGGCATACATATGTGGTCCGGATATGCTAGGGTTGATCTCAAACAGGACGTCGATGAAAATAGGGTTTACTGTAACCGGAATATGGTGGCTTGCGGTAACAATCCCGCTTATGAAAAATTATAAGCAGATCAATTACACAGACGGAGAAAAAATCCGCATATTTGATGGAATCATAAGTATATTCCGGACTATAAAGAAAATTGCAACAAAAGATAAAAAAGTCGGACTATTCCTTATAGCATTTTTCTTATATATAGATGGTGTGGGAACAATAATAGATAATTGCATAAATATTGGAACGGATCTTAATCTTAATGCAGCAGGTCAGGTGATATTTCTGCTATTTACGCAGATCGTTGCATGTATAGGATCACTTATATTTGGAAGATTGTCAAAAAAATATGACACAATTAATCTGATCTATGTATGTATAGCAGGATATTTTGTTGTATGTATTTATGCTCTTATGCTGAAAAACCTGATCAGTTTTGGTATACTTGCATTTGGAGTCGGATGTTTTCAGGGTGCGATCCAGGCATTGTCACGTTCGTATTTTGCAAAAATCATACCGGCAGAAAATTCGGGAGAATATTTCGGAATATATGATATATTTGCAAAAGGTGCATCGTTTCTTGGCTCTGCTGTTATAGCAGGTGTGAAATTTGCAGGAGGTACGATCAATGCTGCGGTAGCTGCACAGGCAATATTTTTTGCGCTGGGATTTATTTTTCTCCAATATGCAAATCGTTATGGTGAAAAGAATACAAATTCTACGATCATAAAAAACTCCGATTTTGCAAAATTATGATATTAAAATAAGAGAAAGCTTAAGCTGGCGGTATATACAAATGAAAGAAGGAAAATTAACATGGCAGACGAACTAAAAACGAAAGTATGGGCGCACAGAGGTGCATCAGGATATGTGCCGGAGAACACGCTGGAGGCATTTTTGAAAGCAGCAGAGATGGGAGCGGACGGAATTGAGCTTGATGTGCAGCTTACCAAAGATGATGAAATGGTAGTGATACATGATGAAACCATTGACAGGGTAAGCGGTGAGAGCGGATTTGTAAAAGATTTCACTTTGAAAGAATTGAAGGCGCTTGATGTATCGAGGCATATGAAAGAATATGACAAGAAAACAACGATACCGACACTTGAAGAAGTGTTTGAATGCTTAAAAGACACAAATATGATGATAAATATCGAACTGAAAAATGGTGTGATATTTTATAAAAATCTTGAGGAAAAGGTTATTAATCTAATAGATAAACATAAAATGATGGGGCGGATATGGTGCTCATCATTTAATCATGAGTCTATAGTCAGGGTAAAAAAGTTATGTCCTGATATGAAATGTGGGCTGCTGTTTTCTGACATAGTTGTAAATCCGGCGGAATATGCTTATAACCTTCATGTGGAGGCTCTTCATCCGGCAGTATATCATATGCAGGATGAAAACTATATAGAAAAGGCGCATGGCAGGGATCTCGAAACGCATATATGGACTGTAAATGATAAGAAATACATGAAAAAACTTGTAAAGGCCGGGGCAGATGCAATTATCACGAATTATCCAGATATTGCGATCGGGGTAGTGAAAAAAATATAATAATGCGATATAATTGGCATATTGATTCTGAGAGTACATTCTATTTTAAAAGGAGGATTCAATATGCCATTTTATTTAGCAGAGGGAGCAGTCGTAAAGGGAGATGTTACATTAGGAGACGATGCGAGTGTATGGTACAACGCAACTATACGTGGAGATTCGAACCCGGTCGTAATAGGTGAGCGTACAAATGTACAGGACAATGCGGTGATCCATGTGGAGCTTACCCATCCTGTAAATATCGGGAAAAATGTGACAATAGGACATGGTGCGATAGTGCATGGATGTGAAATAGGTGATAATACTCTTATAGGGATGGGAGCAATTATATTAAACGGTGCGAAAATCGGAAAAAACTGCATAATCGGTGCAGGAGCGCTTGTTACACAAAATAGTATTATACCTGATGGAACACTTGCATTTGGGAACCCTGCAAAGGTCATAAGAAAGCTGACTCCGGAAGAGATCGGATCAAATAAGGAAAATGCCCTTCACTATGTGGAGGCATCAAAAGAACAGCTTGGAGGTTGCTTATAAAATGAAGACTCTGTACTTAGAATGTGGAATGGGTGCTGCGGGGGATATGCTTACAGCCGCACTCATTGATTTATTTAAAGAACCGGAGCAGATAATAGATAAATTAAACCGTATAGGCATTCCAAAAGTAAAATATGTAATCGAAGATAGCGAAAAATGCGGCATAAAAGGTATGCACGTGAGAGTACTCGTAGATGGAATCGAGGAAGTTCCGGCTGATATGGACGAGACTTTTGCACATAAAGAGACGAATGACCATATGCACAATGATCACATGCACAACGCTGACATGAACAACGATCACATACACAACGATCATATGCACGATGAGCATGTACATAATCATCAGCCGGGACACCACGTACATCATCATTCATCGATGCACGATATAGAAAACATCATACAAGGCCTTGATGTAAATGATAATGTAAAGAAAAATGCAGTGGAAGTGTATAAGCTTATCGCTGAAGCAGAAAGCAAAGTACATGGAAAGACCGTGGATGAAATACATTTTCATGAAGTTGGAAGTCTGGACGCAGTTGCAGATGTAGTGGCAGTATGCTATCTGATAGATGAATTAAATCCTGATAATATCATTGCATCGCCGGTGCGCATGGGATATGGGCATGTGCATTGTGCACATGGGATTCTTCCGGTGCCGGCGCCGGCGACAGCACTTATTTTGCAGAAAATGCCTGTATATGCGGGAGAACTTGAGGGGGAATTCTGCACTCCGACAGGGGCGGCACTTCTTAAACATTTTGTGAAAGAATACGGAAATATGCCGGTTATGAGTATAGAAAATACAGGCTATGGTATGGGTAGTAAAAATTTTCCGATCGCAAACTGTCTCAGGGCATATATTGGAGAAAATGCAGACTCAGATGGTATGTATGAAAAGGATAAGATACATGACAAAATTATAGAATTAAGATGCAATCTCGATGATATGGCACCTGAAGATATCGCATACGCAACAGAGCTTCTTATGGATGAGGGAGCCTGTGATGTTTACACACTAAATATACAGATGAAAAAGAACAGACCGGGAATAATGCTCTGCTGTATGTGTAAACAGAATGAGAAGGAAAAGTTTGCCAGTCTTATATTTAAACATACATCGACGATCGGGATACGTGAGTATGAGTGTAACAGATATATTTTGAAACGTGAAAATATAGTTATCGATACCGGTTATGGAAAGGTACAGGCGAAAAAGTCAGAAGGCTATGGAACGAAGAGGGTTAAGGCGGAATACGAAGATATTGCCAGAATAGCAAAAGAGACAGGCCTGCCGATAAGCGATGTACGGAAAAAAATAAATATATAGTGGATAAAAATCTAAGAGAGGAAGTTAAGTTATAATGTTGAGTAAAAAACAGGCAACAGCCATAATAAAAAGTTATTTTGGGAAAAATCCACTGGAATGTCACAGTTTCTACGATGCATCCCAGAGAATAGATAAAATATGTTTATATCATGATGATTTTTCAGAGGAGATCGTGGATAACAATAATAAAGCTGCGGCAGATATGGAAAGTGGATATTCGTATATTGATGATATAACATGGGATGATCTGGAGATGGATGATGTATTCCTGCGCATAAACCATACGGACAGCTTTGCGGGAGAACAGATTTTGTATCATAAGCTGCATGATGTATCGGCAGCCGGAGATCAGGAAAAATTTGAAAAAAGGCAGCAGTTTCTAAAGGAAAATGAAAAAAAGCGCATAGAAATCGAGCAGAATCTTTTTGCAATAGGCAAAAATAAAAACGACTACTACATGATGTCATTTTTGAAAAACACGGATAAATGGAAAGTTGGCAATGAAATTTTGATGTATATCATGCAGTTCCTTCTCGTATTTTTCATAGTATCATTTGCATGCACCCGGCTGGATATTATGGGTGTGGGGGCAGTGCTGACAGCATTTATAAATATATCTATTTATATGCGCATAAAACAGAAATACGAAGTGTTTTTTGAATCTCTTGGAAATTTTAAAAATATATATAATTTTGCAAGATGGATCGTAAAAGATGAGACACTGGGCGATATATTTGCGGACGATAAGACGAAAGCATCTGTTGAAAAACTAAAGAGGATGACAAATGCAATTGTAAGCTTTAATACCAGAAAGCAGGGAACTATGTCAGGTGATCTGGGAGCGATTGTAGCAGAATATCTGATGGCTGTTACACTTATAGATGTTGCGGCATTTAACAGGACTATGAAAATAATTGAGAATAAACAGGCGGATGTCATAGGACTTATTGAATTTGCAGGGGATATAGATGCACAGATATCAGTTCTTTCATATAGGCAGAGTATGGAAGACGGCTGGTGCAGACCGGAGTATAACAGTGAGGGGATTTCGGCAGAGCAGCTTGTCCATCCGCTGCTTGGAAATCCGGTTGCTAATGATTTTTCAGTAAAGACAAGAGCGATAATAACAGGAGCAAATGCATCAGGCAAATCAACATTTATGAAAGCCGCAGCGATAAATATGCTTCTGGCCCAGACTATAAATACCTGTACGGCCAAGTCTTTTAAAGCATCGCATATGTATGTGATGACCTGTATGTCTCTCCGGGATGATGTGCTTTCGGGCGAAAGCTACTATTTCAGGGAGGCAAGATATCTAAAGAGAATGATAGATGTGATCGACAGCAGGACTAATGTACTTTGTGTAGTAGATGAAATATTAAAGGGAACAAATACACATGAGAGAATAGCTGCATCCAAGGCAATCCTTGATTATATTGCGAAAGATAACTGCATTGCCCTGATCGCAACACATGATATGGAACTTACGGAGACTGATCTGTACAATAAATTCTATTTTGACAGTACGGTATTAAATGATGATATAGTATTTGATTATAAAATTCATGAAGGAATTGGTGGAAAATCAAATGCCATAGCATTGCTTGAGATACTCGGTTACCCAAAGACTATAGTAGAAAGAGCAAGGCGTGGAGCGGAGGTCTGATGGAAAGTATGCAGACAGAAAGATAAACAGTACACCGCTTGATTCACAGGAGCTGTTTTATAAAGAGGCTATGACAGGACAGCAGGCAATAAATAGTTGTTATATATCTGGTAAAAATAGACTAACTTAATTAAGTAATGAAAAATTAAAAATGAAATAAAAAGTGAATTAACGCAAACGGAGAGAGTGATACTATACAGGTATAAAGTATCACTCTTTTTCGTTGGTTTTATGGGGAAAAGCGAACTTAAAAAAATAAAATGGTTTCCCAAAATTGTGCTCAAAACTCCTGTTTTACGTTAAATTGAATATAAATTAATTAACAATGGCATAATTAATTAATTTATTAACTACAAATTAATATGATTTTATGTGCAAATGTTATAAAAAAGGTGACCATATAGTAGCATAATCGACGAAATAACGTTTATATGATGTAAAATGCTTGAAAAAAACCTGTTAAAGAATTAAAATTAACTTAACTCAAGAAGTTAAAACAAATTAAAAGTGGAGGGAAAAAGACATGAAGGCAACAAAAAAATTAGTTAGTCTTGGACTTGCAGCTGCAATGGTGGCATCACTTACAGCATGTGGCAGTTCAGACAAAGGAACGGAAAGTGCAAGCGCAAATAAGGATGTACCATCATTTGATTCACTTAAAGTCGGAGAGGACTACAAAGATCTCAAAGCTGATATCAAGATCCTTACAAACAGAACTGATATCGTGGACACAACATACAAACAGTATGCTGAGGAGTTCCAAAAATTATATCCAAATATCAATGTTACATATGAAGGAATTACAGACTACGCTGAGACAGTTACTCTTAGACTTACAAACGGTGACTGGGGCGATATCTGTTTTATCCCTGATTCAGTAGACAAGAGCGAGTTCTCAAACTATTTTACTCCATTAGGAGATTACGCAACATTAGATGCTAAATACAATTACGTTACAGAGAAGACATACGATGATACAGTATACGGAATTCCAAACGGTGGTACAGCCGGCGGAATCGCTTACAACAAAGCAGTATTTGAGAAGGCTGGAATCACAACTCTTCCAAAAACTCCTGACGAGTTCATCGATGATCTTAAACTCATCAAAGAGAAAACAGATGCCATTCCAATGTACACAAACTTCGCAGCAAACTGGACAATGGGAGCATGGAATGATTATGTAGGAATTGCTTCAAATGGAGATCCTGATTACAAGAACAATGTTCTTCTTCATACAGAAAATCCATTCACAAAGAATGATGAAAACAGCGGACCTTACGCAGTATACTACACACTTTACACAGCAGTAGCAGATAAGCTTGTTGAAGATGATCCTGCATCAAGCGATTGGGAGTCATCTAAGAAAATGATCAACGATGGCGAGATCGGATGTATGGTACTTGGTTCATGGTGCGTACAGCAGTTCAAAGATGCCGGAGATCATCCGGATGACATCGGATACATGCCATTCCCAATCTCTGTAAACGGAAAACAGAGTGCAGCAGCTGGCGGAAACTATGCGTACGCTGTAAACAAAGATTCAAGCGTTGACAACCAGATTGCTTCAATGCTTTACATCAAATGGTTACTTGAGGATTCAACAATCTTTGCTGATGAAGGAAGTATCCCGGCACTTAAGGGAGCTGATCTTCCAGATGCACTTTCGGAGTTCCAGGGAGTAGAACTTCTTACAAACAATGCAGCTGCAAAAGGTGAGGAAGATCTTTACGACAAACTTACTAATGAGGCAGAGGTATTAAGTGGAAATGATCCGGTATGTGAGGTTCTTGAGGCAGCACTTTATGGACAGAGCTCACTTGATGATGTGATGAATGAGTGGAATGATAAATGGACAACAGCTCAGGAGTCACTTGGTATAGAGGTGAATAAATAAGATTTATCACATACACTTGGACGTGCATAGGCAGTGACATAAATTAGACACTGCCTATTGTCGCCAAGAGTTATGAAAGGAGCTATCTATGAGTAATCCGGTTACTACGGCAGATAAAAAGACTTTTGGCGAATGGTTCAAAAGCAGAAAAGTGCAAAAGAGACTGTTGATATTTAGTTTCATGGTGATTCCACTTTCGCTTTTGTTACTTTTTACATATATCCCATTTGGTAAAATGGTTCAGTTTAGTTTTTATGATATGAAATACATAGGACCAAGAACATGGGTTGGTTTACAAAATTATATTGATGTTTTTAAGAGACCTGATATTTTTGGTTCACTTTTTGTCAGTGTTTACTATATGCTCGGTGCAGTTATCCAGCTTGCACTTGCATTATTTTTCGCAACAATTCTTGTATTTATAGGTAATTGCGAAACTCGCGGTGCTCGTTCGTAACCTTGAACCAAAACAAGGAAGAATTCGCGAAGAGCACGACTTGTGGAATGAAAAATGGATAATCGCACATGTTAGGCGCACTTTAATAAGCTATGGACTTTATGAAAGTGGTAAGTCCTAAGCTATGAGTGGTTTTATGCTTCGAATATATTCGTGGTGATTGATCTTATCTGCGAGAACAACAGTAATAAGT